>Ga0247610_10000088_pt1 | contig 148493 bp, 152 predicted proteins | sample 174DNAGHGhighgp2_FD_193483 | JGI IMG/M metagenome (GOLD analysis project Ga0247610, IMG submission 193483) | Sheep rumen microbial communities from Palmerston North, Manawatu-Wanganui, New Zealand - 1742 DNA GHGhigh gp2 | ecosystem: Host-associated > Mammals > Digestive system > Stomach >... | reverse complement strand
TGTAACACGTTTTTGAGCAATATAATTAGTCATATATAAAGCTTTTTCGTAACTTGTAAAAGGTGCATCAATATTATAATGGAGTATTGATCCTCCATTACAGAAAGCATCAAATTGCGCCTGAATTCTAACTCTTTCTTGTCCAGTAGTTTGAATTCCTAAAGGAATAAATTGATTACCATATAATGGTAAATCATAAATATTAGCATTTGGATAAAAGAATTTATCTTTTTTCATCAATTTATCTGCTGCATTTTCACCAGGAATTTGTTCACAATTAATCTTATAATCTAAATTATTATCTTTAATAAATTGATTAGATACTTCACGAATAGTTTCAAAAATTTTCTGACCGAACAAAGAAGCTTTATCAGTATAATAAGTATTACCTAATGTATCTACTTTAGTGTATCCAAATTTTTTCATTGTTTCATAAACACCAAGGAAGCCAATTGTATTATAAAGATGCGGGAAATCAACTAAGCCATATGAAAAATTAGGAAGCAAACCCTTGTCAACATTTCTTTGAATTATATGGCGAATACAATCAAGAGCTTTAAGATTTAAAATTAATCTATATTCAAGTTCTTGTAAATATTCTTCTTCTGAATCTGTATCTAATGCTAAACGAGCAAGATTTATTGTCGATACTTTAACAGATCCGACTTTAAGTGCTGATCCCCCGACGCTATTAAAATAGCCAAGCTCAGCAATATCACTTTTTAATCGACAACAATTTGATAAACTATTAACAGATGTATCTTGAAAAATATTTGAATCTGACCATTTCATATTATGTTTAATAGCCCACTCTGCAAAATTTTGATCAACAAAACCATCAAGAGTGTTTAAATCATATTTTCCTTCTTTACGAAGAAGAGATATTGTGTTTACTGGGAATGTTAACATATTAGTTGATCGAATTTCAGACATAACTTCCATATACCATTTTTGAAATTCAATTATTTCTTCTTCATAATCAATCATAAAGGTTCCATCAGGAAATGTTGATCCACCAAAAAGAGCTTCAAAATATGGTCGATCAAAAATTGATGTATTTGTGAAAGCTGATTGTGAACCATCTCTCATGATGTTTTGGTTTACCGCGTAAATAAATCGTTGGAATCCCTGATCAGCATAGTATCGTTCATTGCCCGAAGTTCGTATGCCTAGATAATCGTCATTTATATCTTTTTTCCAGAAGTAAAACATATATGGAAGAAGATTTGGCAACCCTACTGCACCTGAAGATCGATTACAAGTATAATTAACAAACTCTTTTACAAAATCAATAAAAGTTGTATAATGCTCTGCTGGTTTAGCATTTCTTTCAGGAAAGAAGTATAACCCTCTTTCTGCTAAATCTTTTAAGTCATAAGCAAAACAATAGTGTCTAAATGTTGATGATGGAGCGTCGTGCATATAAAGCTGACCTATCCACTCTGCCCGCAACCACTCATTAGCTGTTTTAAACCCATATTTCTTTTGAATTTCATAATAAATTTTATTAAAAGCTAAAAGCTTAGAATGAGGTTTAGGCATTTCTCTTTCTAAAGTTACAATGTCTTTATGACTAACATTTGAATTACTATCAATAGAAGCATCTGCTACTGTTTGTTTATCTATAAAATTAGAAATAAAATCCGTATAAGAAAGTTGCTCATCTCCAAAACCATTTAATTCTGCAATTTCTGTTCCAAATTCACCTTGCAATTTATTATATTGAGTTGTAAAATTGCGGTTTAATTTCATATTAATCTTCATATGAATTTACCCACTTAATAGCTCCTCCAAAATCATAAAAGTTTTCATCTACTTTAAGAATAGGAGCTGCTCTAAAACCCATATCAATAATAGTTTGCATATCTGATTCTATATTAAAATCAATATTTTTTTGTTGAAGTTTTTGCTCTAAAACTTTACAACGAGGACAACCTGTACTATAAAGTGTAATCATCTATTCCTCCCTATACTAGATTTTGTGCTCACTTATTTATAATATAATTAAAAATTTACAATTTATTTATTTTTGCCCAAATTGGAATAAATAGATGCAAGAATTTCTTCCATTTGTCCTTCAACTGGTGAATATAATTTCATATCTGGATTTTTTCTTTTAGCTCTGTCTATCCACTGATAAGAAATTGGAGCAATAATACCTTCTGTAGTTTTAATTAAAGCATCTCCATCATAAAGATAATCTTTATGTTCTCCTGTATAAAAAGTATATACTATAGTTACAGCAGCATATTCAGGGCCAGTTAAAATTCCTTGTTCTTGCAATTCCCGCACCCATTCAGGTTTAGGCTCATGTACAAATCAATATTCATTCATTTTATCTCCAAAAGGAGAAGAATATTTTTACTCTTCTCCTGCTCTATTATTTGTTATCTCAAGACTTCCATCTTGATTAATTTTAATAATTTTATATAATTGATGACTTTTTGTTCTTGAATATTTTTTAGAAACAAACATATCTCCACGTCTAAAACCATTAATAATTACTAATGTTCCTTTATCAAAGAATCCTTTTTCTATGATATGTTTTTTCCCATCTAAACCAATTTCACTAATTCTTTTATTATATTTTGCAAAATAATCTCTTGTAAACTTAATATCTACAACATTATTATCTGTTGTTAAAATAGTTACAATTGATTTAGTGCTATTTTTAGCAATTACAGTTCCAGCAATTCTAAAAGTTTTATAAATAGGAATATCATGTCCATTTCTTTTAAACATATATTCAATTTCAGGTTCTCTTTTAAGACTATTATAGTTTACTATATTATATCTAGAATTGTCAATATGACTTAATTCATGTTCATGAGAATAAAAAGATAAAGAATCCATTTCCCATGTAGAAAGAGTTCCTTGAGCATACTTATCCCATTCTTCTTGTAAAAGAGTATTATTAAATAAATCTAAAATTTCTTGTTGATTTGCTTTAAAATAATCTCTTACAGGATCCATTCCATTTTTATAAAGTTTATCCCAAGTTTTTTGAGGAATTCCTAAACCTTGACCAAGAGGTTCAAGTAATGATGTATCAAAAAACTCTTCATAAAAATCATAATAATTAAAGTTTATACCATACATATCACCAATTTTACAATTTGCTTTTAATGCTTTATTAAAAACAAATAATCTTTTTTGAAATTCAAATTCTTGCGGGATAAGGTTCCTATCCATTAAACCTTTAAAATTTTGAAGAGTAATTCTTTTCTTTGGCCCGCACGTGATATATAAATAATCTTTCATTATCTTGTCTCTTGGACCAAATTCATCAAAAGCACCAGATTTAATTAAAGATATCATTACAGTTTTATTTACTTTAACTTTTTCTTTAAAATTATCAACAGAGGTATAAGGTCTATTATCAATAATTTGTTGAGTAATTTCTCCACCTACTCCATTAAGTGCTTTTAATCCATAAATAATTGTATTGTTTTTTTCATCTGGCTCAAAAGACATCCCAGATTTATTAATATCAATTGTTGAAATACCAATACCTTGTTCTTTGATATTTCCTAATGCTCTAGCAATTTTTTCATATGCGGTTGTATCATCTAATCCTAATCCCGCATCTACTCGTACACAAGCAGTATTCCAATAAATAGATGGAAAATATGTGGCAAGATATGCACATTGAACGGCAATATAACTGTAACTTGTTCCATGAATGGATGAAAAACTATAGCCCATGGACGGAGCTAGGAGGAACCATAGATATTTTCCCATCGCTTCACTTGTTGCCTTATTAAGAATTTGTTGATGTAGTTTTTCAATTTGATTCATTTGTTTTTTAGCTACGATTTTACGAGCTGCATTAGATTCCTTAAGAGAAAATGAACAAACTCTTTCATCCATAAGAATTCTCATTAGAGTCTCTTGATCAATTAAAACTCCATTATTGACATATTCTCTAATAACATTCTTTTCCTCTTGGGTAAGATTATAATAATTCATTTCATCTTCCCATTGTTGAGGATTATTTTGAAGTCTTGCATATCTATCTGTTGGAGACTCACCACTATCATCAGCCATAAGACGCATAATACCATTAACATCATTTAATGTTTTAATATTTCTAGGTCTTAATTTTTTAACTGTTTGAGAACCAACCATAGAAGTTAATTGAAAAAGACTAGGAATATTTGCTTTATCAATTGCATCCCAAAGCTTATCTTCTTCCATTGGAAGAACATCTGGGTGTAAATATTTATTATAAGCTTCACGTAAAGTTAAATCTTTTTCAATTTTACCATGTTCTTGTAAAAGTTGTAGACATTGAGCTATTTTGCTTTCAACATCTGTGTAAAGGAAGTCATACTTAACATTTCCAGTTGACTCTGCATCGTGAAGGTCATATTGTGTTGTTATTGATCCATCAGGAGCCATCATTAATGCATTAATATCATACTCATGACCTTTATCAAGAAAGAGAACTCCACTTGCATGAATACCTCTATGAGATATACAACCTTCAAGTTTAAGAATAATATCTAATAAACCTGAATATTTACTAACAGCATTAACAAAATTTTTAACAGGTTTTCTATTTTTATCTGGATTACCATAAACAGTATCATGGATACTCCATACAAAACCTCTTTCACTACCAATAAGAGAAGTTAAATATTGAGCTTCATCTACATCAATTCCATTTGGATATTCAGCTGATCTATAACCCCTACAAGCACTTTGTACAGATGCTCGACTACTTAGAGTACCAAATGTACAAATTTGAACTAAACCAAGTGGACCTCGTTCTTCTCTTATTTTACTAAAGACCGCTTGTTTTCGATCTGGTGCCGTATCTATATCTATATCTGGTAGCTCTAGGCGCTCTTTATTAAGAAATCGCCAATATTTAAAACCTTCTTTAAGGGGATCTAACTGAGTAATACCAAGAAGATAGTGGTTAAGACCAGCTGCGCCCGATCCTCTAGCGACTCCAACAGGACTTCCGCACTCCCAAAATAAATCAATATAGTGTTGAAGAAAAAGAGGATAAGCAAATAAACAAGTTCCTAATTTTTCTCCAACAACTTTTTGAATATCTGCTTCATACTCTAATTCTGTTAAATATAAATCATTAAAAATATTTTTTTCTTTAAGTTTATTAATACATTGATTAACCCAATTTCTTTCTTGAATATTATCACTATTATATAAAGAATTTAAAACAGAATATTTTTCTTTATCTAATTCAGTTTTTTCTTTTTTAGGAAAATCTTGTACTGCTACTTGAACTACTTTCTGATTATGAAGTAAAGAATATTCTTCTACTTTATTATAAATTTCCATACTATTAGCAAACAGTTCATCACAATCTAAATTGGTTGGAGCTAAATGTTTTCTAATATCTTCATAACTTTGAAGATAAGTATATTGATAAAAACTATCAATATCTTCTCGCTCTCCTTGTTTACTATTAAGAAGAGCTTTATGAGCAATATAATCTTCTTGAGTTATTCTGTGACTATCATCTTGAACTGTTACTTTAGTTCCAAATATTTTACTTAATTCATAAGTTTTTTGATTAACATAAATTTGTTCTTCATATAATGCTGGAGCAATTTCAAAATAAAAATCATCTCCAAATAAGTCTTGACAAAATAATACATGATTAACAATATCATCATGTGCTTCTTTACGAGAAGTAATATCTCCAATAATATCTGCTTCTCGCATTTTTAAGATATTTTGTCCAAGATTTGAACCTATACATGCTGAACTAGCAATAAGATGACCTTTGCCATATTTTAAAACAATTTCTTTTAATTCATCATAAAGTGTAGGAACTCTTTGTAACCCTCTATCAAAATAACTATTTAACCAAGCAATACTTGATAATTCCCGCATAGTTTTATGACCAATTTCATCTTTAGCAGCTAAAAGAAAGTGATAATATTTTTGTCCTGAATCTCTAGTTTTAGTTAAATAAATTTCATTACCTAGAATTACTTTAAAATCTGGATAATCTTCTTTAATTTTTTGAGCATATTTATTTACTCTAACATGACTTGATAAAGATTCATGGTCACTAATTCCGATTCCTGCAAGACCTAATTCAATTGCTTTGTCAATCAACGCCTCTGGTGACGATAAAGCATCAAGTAGGCGAAGATTACTAAAATAAGTGTGATTATGAATGCTTACCCTTTGATTCAAAATTGACACCTTTCGTCACTATTTTATCTTACATTAATATTATATCATTATAAATTAAAAGTTGTCAATTAAATTTCCTTTAATGCTTTATCAAGAGCCTCAAAAATAATAGTTGAAACATAAATATCTGGAGCATTTTGAACTATAAAATCAATAAACTTTTTACTATTAATAAAACGCTTAAAATCTTTACGAAGTTTTTCATTATCATCTTGAACTTGATTATTTTTTGACATTGTTTTTCTCCTTTTTAAGGGATTCGATTAAAAAATTTCCCAGGCGTGTTTTTGCTAAATATTCGTGCTTGCAGAGGTTAAAATACCCATTCTGTTTTTAATTCATAATTATCAATTAAAATCTGAGCGGATACGCTCCCCATCCATTCATTTTTAGCAGGCTTACCTATTAAAGTAATTTTAGTATTTGGTTGGATAAAACTCTCATATTCTTCTTGACTTGATTTAAATTTGATAATAGAAACATCTCCTATTTGTATCTTAATTGTTGGATGTTTATCAGGACTCATTAAAGTAACATTAGATTCTGATAAAGAAACATCTTTTATTGCAACAAATACTTCTGGTATTTCTTGACCAAAAATATTTAAATCTGCTAAATCTAAAAGTATTTTAGAATCAATTTGATTACTATTCCAATTATAATCAACCCAATAGGTAGGAGACATATCTAGATTTTTATAATATTCATTTGTTTTTGAAATAAAATTATCTAAATTAGATTCGGGAATCCAGCAACCGAAAGCTCCTTGATGGCCTTGTGCTAAACTTGTTTCACCAGTATCTTCGCATACTTTACGAAAATCTTCAATTTCACATTGACTATAATTGCGGGCAGAGCCTCTATAAATATCTTCTTTATCTTTAAACTGATGTGTTTTAATTAAGATAAGAGTTGGACGTTGATATTCTGCTTGAATTTTATTTGCACATAATCCAGCAATGTTTGGCTCTACATCACCAGGGTTGCATAAAAGAACTATTACTGAATTATTAAGAAGTTGCTCTTTTTCAATTTTATTTTTTAACAAAGCCATTGAAGCATCTTGTAATTTTGTTTGACGTCTTTTTACTCTATCTGCAATTAAAATAGCTTCTTCATATAAAGCAACAGTTTCACCTTTATGACCTCTTTTAGTTGTTAATATTTTTTGAAAAGCATATGGAATACACATAGCTTTAAAAACAATTTCTTTTTCTGCTAGAGTTCCACTTCTACAGATTGCATTAATATAAGGAGTTACATAAAAAGCAGTTGAAAAATAATTAATACCATTCATTTTATCAATAGAGTATTTATTCTTAATAGTCATTCCACGGAAAAAAGGATTGGTAATTGCATTTAAACCAAGATTTACTAAAGCTCTAACTTCTATCTGCCGATAATCCATCATATCTGATAAAACACCTAAAGCAACTAAATCAACCATTTTAGAAGTATAATCACCTAATTGATAAATCTCTTCAATTGCTCTACAAAGTTGCCAAGTAACACCAACACCGCTTAAACTTTTATTTGGATAATCACACATTTGATTATTAATAGTAATTGCATATGGACTATATTCGTCACATTCGTGATGGTCTGTAATAATTACATCTATACCGTTATCTACTAAAAACTTATGTTGTTCATAATCATTACTAGCAGCATCACCAATCCACATTATACTAGTACCTCTATCAACAATATCTTGTAAATCAATATCAGCTAAACCATGTTGTTTACCAGAATGAAGCACATAGTAAAAATTTTCATTAACATATTTTGGAAAATAATTATTAATAAAATTAATCATAATTGCGGCCGATGTAAATCCATCAACGTCTGGATCAACTACTGTTGAAATACGTTCATTATTTTTAAGAGCTTTATAAATAATTGACGCTGCTTCCCGCACCCTTTCTTCTCCAAAAGCTCTTCAATCATTAATATATCTTCAATCAGCATTTAACCATTTTTCTTGTTCTTCTATTGGGATACCTCTGTTATAAAGAACTTGTTGAATTGGAGTATATAAAGGATTTGGACTATTATATTCTTTAATATTTATTTTAAAAACCTCCTTTTATAAGAATACTCTATTTCTCCATAATTGAAAAAATACATCTTTTCCTTTGTCTGTTGGAGAATTTTTATATTCTAATAAATCACCATTTATATCAAATAAAAAACTTATATTAACATATCCACAATATTTATTATATATTTTTTCAAATTTTTTTATAGTTTCTTCATATTCTTTATCTCCAATTTTTTGATAATCAGCATCAAAACCTATTGCAATTTCTTTTACTCCTATGTCCAATAGCATTTGCAATTGATATGAAGATAAGGTTGATCCGCAAACTGCAACAGCTATATTATTTGCTATTCCTAAATAATTAATTGCTTGAAGAACACTTTTTTCAGCTTCTAAAATTAAAGCAATTTGAGTATTTTTAATATTTTCCTTAGCTTGATAGAAACCATATAAATTAAATCCAAGAGCATGGTTATACATATTGCCATTAATTCTTGCTGGACGATATTTACCATATTTCTCATTTTCTTGAACTAAAGTTCTTTCTCTAATACCAATTAATCTATTATTTTCATCCGTATGCGGAATAAGGATACCTCCGGTTAAAGGATTATAATGAATGTCCATATAATCACTTATTTCTTTTGGTATATGTTCTTGTTCCCAATTTAATATTCTAGGTTGCGGGAAATGTTGTAAAATTTTAGAATCAATTTCTGGAAAAACTGCTTTTTGATTATTAATTTTAATATTAGTTATATATTCATATTTATCTAATATTCTCCAGTCTAAAAAATTATCAATATTATCTTTATTTTTAATTTTCCAACCCAAATTAAAGAAATTAACAACATAAGATACAGCAGTATTTAAATCTATTTGTTTAATCTTCATTAATAATTCAAAGATATCCATTGTTCCGCAATGAGTAAAACATTTAAAAAGTTTAGTATTATCATAATAATATAATTTATGACTATCTCCACCATGACAAACTGTAATAGCTATAATATAATCTTCCCGCAAGTCTGGCTCAGCATTTAATGATTCTAAAATATCAAATACATCTTCTATATCTAAGGCATTTTTAACTTCATCTTTATCATAAAAAGCCATATTAATCTTCCCAAGGTAATACTACTTTAATTTTAGTTTTTTCTACTTCTATTGGTTTATACCACCAATCAGTTACAAAAATTGGATTAAATCTACAAGTTGATTTATCGGCTACCATTCAAATATAAGATTGAACAATTGAACCTCTACGATTTTTATATACACTTAATTTTACATTAGGCATAGAACATCCTAATTCTTGAATGATAGGAGCTAACATTTGTTCATCTTTTTCTGTTGAATTTAATAGAATACTACCAAAATCTGTTTTATCTGCGATGGATTTTGCTCCTCTTAATAAATTTTGGTCAGGTAACGGATCGGTTTTCCAATCCATATTAAGTTGAGTCGCTGTCATAATAAAAACATTGAATTGAACTGCTATTTCTTTAAGTTTAGTTGATATTAAAAATAAAATACTATCTTCTCGCATTGCAACTCCGCGAGTTCTACGTCCAACTTCTTCAAGAATTCCAAGAGAAGTAGATAAGTAATCAAAGAAAATATATTGCACTCTGTTTATTCTTAAATTTCTTTTAATACAATTTTCAATATCTTTTACAGAAAAATTAGGTAATAATTCAATATAAAGTGGAGCATTTTGTAATAATCCTATAGCTTTTTTCAATCTATCTTCTTCATCAAAATGTAATTCTCCATCTAAAATTCTATTTTCAGGAATACCAGATATAAATGCCAAAGCCATAGTTTGAAGTTCTCTTAATTCTAATTCTGTAGAAATAAATAAAGAAGGTTGCGGGCTACCGTGATTTTCCCATTGTTGCGTCGAATTATTATAAATTTCTGAGCAAGCCATATAACAAGAATCTGCTAAAAGACTACGACTTTTACCCACTCCTGTTGCTGCTGAACGAAGATATAGACAACCAAGTCTTGCTCCTCTAGTAATTGTATTGCAAATGTCACCATATAAGGGAAGTCCCATTTCAGGAGTTTCTTTTAAAGATTCTACAAGTTCAAAAAGATTATCTCCAATTGTATAAGATTCTTCTAAACTATTATCAACATATACGTCTCTAACTCGCATGATAGAACTATCAATTTCATCAGCTAATTCAGTTAAAGTTAAAGAATCAAATCTTTCTTGTTCTTCTTGCTTTTCTTTCATATTAAGAATATTGTTAAAATTATAATATTCTGATACGTCAACTCCCGCACGTGCATATCCTCTAAGAAGTGAATATTTTTTTAAACGATTATAATAAAAATCAAAAGCTGCAAAATCAGCTGCTTCTTTAGCTCTAGTAAGAAGCTCTTCTCCATTACTTGCTTGAAAGACCCCTAATGATTTAGGTCTATCAGATAAATAATCATAAACTACTTGAACTGTAATATTTGTTGTTCCCATAATTGCTAAATTATATAAAGCTCCAAATGCAATTTTATGAATTTCAGGAACAAAATCATCTTCTGTAAAAGTATATTTACCATCACTATTAATAATTAAATTTGGATGTTTCATTGTACATCCTAAAATTTGAAGCGCAGAAGCGCTATCATATAAACTATTAATTTGATTCTTATTCAATAAAAACACCTCTTATTCTAAATTAAATAATTTTAAATGCAGAGGTCTTTTAATTGGAGTTGGATTAACGGTGTATTCTTTTTCTTTATAATTTAACTTATTAATGTTTTGTTTAATTAACTTTATTGTTTCTTCTTGTTCCTCTTGGCTTTTTTTCCAATTATTATACTCTACTAAAATATATTCAATAATAGCAATTCCACCATTAGATTTTTCAGGTTTTTCTTTTTTAATATCATACCAATAATGTAAGATATCGTTTATAGTATCATAATTAAATCCTTGTTCTTCATATCTTTTTAGTTGAGAACTTACTTTATTATAATTATAATAATCTTTAAGATAATGAGTTCTAATTTTATCTAACAGTTGACGTCTATTCATAAAATTCCTTTTATATTAAAAAAAGGATAGGAAAAATCTATTTTATTTTCCTATCCTTTCTATTTTAAACTTTATAGATATTTCTTCATTTCATCTTCAAGATCAGTAACAATTAAATATACTTGTTCTGCTTGTTCTGAAGTTGTTTCTGTAATCTTTTTACCTTTACCAAGATACTTGTCAGTTAGTTCAATAATTTTACCAGCCCAACGATTACCAAATTCAGCTCCACTAACTTCTTGAAGTTTATTTACTAATTGATTAAATTTTTCAATACAAGCATCATAATCAATTTCTTCTACTGTAACTCTTTCAGCAGAATCAACAACAAGTTTTCCTTCATGTTCTTCTGCTTCTTTATCAATAGCTTCATGAATAGCGTCTACAAGATTATCATAAGTAAATTCAATTACTGGTTTAATATATTTAAAACGACTACCAGCAATAAATCTAGGAGTACCACGTAGATAAAGAGCTGTTCTAGTATTACCTTCTTCATCTAATTCAGGATGAGCAAAACCGATAATATCTGACATCCTATCTACAATTAAACGAGGACGAGTTCCAAGAGTTGGAACAATTTGATTAAATTCTTTCCCATTTTCATCTTTAAAAACTTTATCTTGAGAATGAGAAATAATAATTAATCCATATCCCATTTGCGGAATTTGTCGTAAAGCTTCATCAAATTCCTTAGAAACTTTTGCATAACCAGCGCCATAAGGCATATCACCTATTGAACTGACACTATTTTGACTACAAATAAACTTTTCACAAAGATCATAAGCAATATCTGCCGTATCTATAATAATATTTGAAAACATTTCATGAGCTTGATCTTCTTTTAACTGACGAAGTACTTGTTTAAAATCTGACCAATAATTAATAGGTTGTGCCATAACACCAGGAAGAGCTAAATAACCAACCTCAAAAGCTAATAATAGAGCTTTATCAAATTGAGATGCAATAGTTGTCTTACCTGTCTTTGGTGCTCCATAAAATAGCACCGTATATCCCTTAAGATCTCGACTAACTTTGTGAGGAGTAATTCCAAAAATATCAACAGCCATTTATTACTCCTTTCGATTAAAACTTAAAGCCACCCATTTGACCTAAAGTTTGAGCCCCTTGATTTCCTTGAGAACCGCTTGGGAATCCCGCATTACCAGCTTGACTTTTCTGATATTCCTCTTGGCGCTTTTTAATTTCAGCAAGATAAGTTTCTCGATTAGCTAATCCTTGAGAAAGTTCATCAGGAGTAATAGTATCTTCTGAAACACCCTCGTTAATGTTAGCTGCAACAATTTCCCAAGAACGGAAAGTTCTAGTAGTTGGACGAACTACTACTTGACCAAATCCCATTTGACTTTCATCTACATCTGGAGTAATTTCAATAGTTGTAGATTTAATATTTCCATGAAGGGTTCCAAAATAAGGATTTGTTTGACTAATATCTTCTTTTTGGAAAAAAGTTTGACCAGGTTTATTTGAAACTGAAAAACTCATTGGGAGTACAGCTCCACGATAATCAAAAGCAAAACCTTTAAGCTCTAAATAGTTTTGTTGGGGATTATCTTCATACTCATGCTCAATGGTAGCGAGAGCAAGAAAGTCAACATCAAAGAGTGTATTGTTTACATCATCAACAATAGTTTCTCCTGCATTAAGAAAATGTAGGAAGCTTCCCCGCACACGCTTAGGTGAAGCAAGCTCTCCTTGACGAGTATAAAAATCATTAAGTTCAATTTGTCCAGTGATACGAACTTTTGCGGCATTAGTACCATCTGTTTCAAAAGTTTTAGCATTATTAATAATCTGACGTAGATTATCAAAAGTAGCATTCTTTTTACCACTCTTGGCAAAAGTTTCAGTTACATAAGTAAAATGTACAGGAACAATATTCATTCCTTGATTATCAGTAGCAATATTTACATCACCCATAATAAAAGTTGTATTAGGCTGTTTTGCAGTTGCTCCTGTTACACGTTCTTGAAGACTATGACTAAAAACATATCCTCTAATTTCAACATTATTAATAAAATTTTGTTTCATAAATATTTATTCTCCTTATTTTTATAAAATTTTTCAGTCTTAAGAACTAAAATAAAGAGATATATTTCTATATCTCTTTATTAATTTTTAGAATAAATACTAAGCTTTAACAGGTTTATCCATATCAAGATCAATAGTCATACCAAGGTCAGTAAGACGAACATATTTAACAGTCTTACCCTCTGCAATTTCAACCTCATCACGAACAGCAACGTCCTTCTTAACTAGAGAATTAATAAGACCAGTCATTGAACGACGAGCAATTCCAGTTGCATCAGCGATATCATTCTGAACAAGGTCAACACCCTGATGCTCACGAAGGAAGGTTACAACAGTCTTAGCGTTATCTGAAAAATATTTAGCCATTTTATTTCTCCTTTGTTTCATTCTTTGAGATTATTCTCTTTTTTTTTCAATTTATATTTTATTATATTTTTATAATGCTGTCAAAAACTTTTTTACCAACTAATTTCTACTGTATGATTGCCAAGAATTTTTGCATTATAACCACCAGCAGCATAACGTTCTACAAGAATTTCACCTACTGCTTGTTTAACCTGACGAGAACAAGCACGGGTATTACCCTTATGTGCTTCAACCTTAATCTTCTCGTCAATTTCATCCATTAGCTCATTAATAAGTTCATCACTAATAAGAGCTTTCGGGTCAGGGGTAATATTACGTACCTCATCAATTGAAATCATATAAACTCCTTTTATCTCTTAACTTTTACTTTATATTATTATAACCTATTTTTAACCTTGTTGCCAATAATTATTTTTACTTAACATTGAAAATTTCTTTATAAATACAATCTTCTGGATTTTTATCTTCACGTATCTGTTCAAATACTGGATGTCTCAATGTTCCTTCTTTAGGATCTACAGACATACAACTTACCTGAATAACTCTATTAAGATAATTTTTTGGATGCTCTGCCATATCTTGCCGCATACTATCAGTTAATCCCGATGCTACCTTACCGACATAAACAATTTCTCCATTCTTATAACATCCAAGAGACATAGAATTTTTCCATCCGTAAAAAAATGGCTTAGTTACCGGTTCTATATCAGGAACATCATCAAAGCTATATGGAGCCGATGTGGGATTATTTTTATCAAATTCCCATTTATAAAAATGATCAGTTGTAAAACTATACCAATATGGCCAAGTATTAATTTCTTTACCAGTATATTCTATGATTGGATCTTCAAGTCCAATACAAATTAAATCAACAGAATCTAAATGTTGCTTCCATTTAAAAGCTTGAGATACAGTTGAACGTTTTCCCGCGCGATAAGGGCAATTTTTGTTTTTAAAAACAGCACCTTCTCCACCATTTTTAAAAATTTGTTGAAGTCGTTCTTCAAAATTATCATAATAAGTAGTTACTCTTTGTACATACTTATCAGAAAAAGAATAGTCTAAACTAGTACTATTTAAATAATTATTAATTCTTTCAATAGTTGGTTTATTTTGAATATCTTCTCCTGCAAATCTAATAATATCAAATACTTTATATTTTACAGGACCACCATATTCATTTGAATCAAACTGACGTTTAACTGCATTCTGAGGTAAACATCCAGATAATTTAGTTACATCGTTAGAATGTCCACCTTCTACATAAATTTCACCTATGAGAATAGTTCCATTTGGGATAGCCCATTCAGCCCATTTCTTAATATGAGGAAAGTTATCAGACTTTTCTACAAGCTCTCCTGTTTTACGAGATTTTGTTCTAGAAAATAAATAAATATATCCAGAATCAGTTTTCTCTAATTGATATAAAGCTCCATCATATTTTTCTTGCATAACAAAGTCACCTGATTCAAAAGCTTGTCTTGCGGCTTTATCAGATGCTTTAGAGCAATATTTCATAGGTGGAATTTGCCAAGATTCTGGATATAAACTAGACATGAATAAGAACTCCTCTACCGCCACGATTTTGAATTTTAATATTATTATATTTAATAGAATTTTTAGGAATAATTTCTACTTTTTCTACTATCTCATCCTCATCAAGAGAAATAGCTTTTACTCCATATCCGTTTTTAGTAGCTCTAATAGATTCTACTTCAAATTTAATAATATGAGTTTTACTTTTAACAACCGCTAAATCTCCATTACTTTCAAAGACTCCTACAATAGAATCATTTTCTTTAAGAGAAATTCCTTTCATTCCCTTTTTATTTTGAGTTGTTGTAGTCCAAATATTTTTATCACTCTTTTTTACTAAACCATATTTAGTAAAGAAAATAATATAAGGATGTTTTTTATCTATTCCCATATTAAAAATATTTAGAATCTTTTCTTGCGAAGCAAGGTTTAAAATAGTTCCAACTGCTTGACCTTTATCTCGATTCCCGCATTCTTTAACCTCTTCTGCTCTTACTTTAAAAATTCGTCCAAGAGAAGAGAAAAGTAAAAATAATTCATTTGACTTCATTTTAAGAACATTTACTTTAGTTCCAGTTTTCTTATATGCAGAAATAGGAATATTTTGTAAATAACCTTTTTCATCGTAAGTAATAACTACATCTTTAACAATTTTTTCTTTTTTCTTTTTATCTTTAGAAGCAATTTCTTTTTGAATTATTTGTGTGCGGCGCTTGTCTCCATATTTTTTAACAAGTTCTTCTAATCTATTAACTAGAATTTCTTTTTGTTTATCTATTGATTCAACAATTCCCGCACAATATAATGCAAATTCCTTTTTCTCTTGGAGCTCATTATTAATAGCAATTTTTTCCATATTTGCTAATTTACTAAGTCTCATTTTAAGAATTGCATCTGCTTGTAATTCTGTAAAATTAAATTTATTAATTAAATTAATTTTTGCTTCTGAAGTATTTTTACTTTGTTTAATTGTTTGAATAATATTATCAATATCTTCTAAAGCTTTAACTAGTCCCTCAAGAATTTCTTTTTTTTCATTTGTTTCATCTAAATCATATTGAAATTCTCTTTTAATACAATTAAGATTATGTTTAACATATTCTTGAAGATATTGCTCAAGAGTAATCATAATTGGAGTTTTACTAATAATACCATTTTGATTAGCATTATATTGTTTACGAAGATTAGTATTTTCAAATAATTGAAGAACTACTTGTTCTGGGTTGCAATTATTTTCACACTCAATAGTTAAAAGAATTCTATTTTTATCAGATTTATTATAGATCTCTTGAATTCCAGTAATCTTATCCTCTTGGATTCCTTTTTTAATTTCATCAATTACTGGTTCAATATATACTTGATAAGGAAGTTCTGAAAAATTAATTTCATTCCCATTAATAGTATATTTACTTTCAATAATAACTTTACCTTTACCAGTTTTATTAATTTTAGGTAAATCTTCTTTGTTTATAATAATTCCACCTGTTGGAAAATCAGGATAATAATTATCATTATCTACAATTCCTGTGCGGATATAATCAAAAATTAATTGAGCTGTTTCAGTAAAATTATGACAAAGCCAAGTATTTGATAGCGATACTCCAATTCCTTGTGCTCCATTAACAAGAAGGCGAGGAAAAATTGATGGTAGTACTTTAGGCCATTTAGCATCTTCACTGAAGTTAGGAATCATATCTACATTATTTTTATTAATTCCTTGAAGCATGCCATCTTCTGTAATAGCTGCTAAACGACATTCAGTATAACGTTGATTTGCTAAAGCATCTCCACCAAGAATAGGATTACCATTTGCTCCATGCCAATCAATTTCAGGAATATTATTAATAAATGGTTGAGACATACGAGCAAAAGTTTCATAAATAGCTACGTCGGAATGTGGCCATAAATCAGCAATAACACCGCCACTTACCTTAGCAGATTTTACATGAGGTTTTTTACTTGTATACTTCTTTATATACATTTCCCAAATACAAGCGCGTTGACCAGGTTTCAATCCATCAAGAATATTTGGAAAAGCTCTATTCATATTCGTTTCAAGAGATGAGTCAAGAAAGTTTTGAGAAATCTCTGAAATAACATTAATACTATTCATAATCAGCTCTCGCTTCCTCTCCATGCTCTTGTAAGAATTTAATTCTTGGTTCAACTACTTTACCATAAAGATCTGTAAAAATTTTATCAGTTTCTTTAAAATCTTTTACTTCGAGTTGTAAAACTTGTCTTGTAGCAGGATCTAATAGAGTTTCATTAAGTTCTGTTGAATCCATTTCGCCAAGTCCCTTTAAACGATTTATCGTTTTAATAGTACAAACTTGTTGGCATTCTTTTAATTCTTTATCACCTTTAAGATAAATATACTCATTCTTATTGGTAATTACCTTATAAAGAGGTGGTACTGCCGAATAAACATGACCATTAGTTATTAATTCTGGGCATATATACCATAAAATATTAAAAAGTAAATTTTCAATAGCTGACCCATCTGGATCTGCATCCGCACAAGCTATAATCTTTCCATAACGAAGTTTAGATGCATCATATGTTAATTTACAATTAGCAGGATTAACAGCCAATCCAAGAGCTTGAACTAAATTATTAATTTCTTTGTTTTTATAAATATTTGCGGGAGCTGTTTTTAAAACACTTAACATTTTTCCTCTAACACCATAAACTGCTTGTGTTTCGCTGTCTCTAGCTGCTACTAATCCAGATGCAGCTGACTTACCCTCGCAAATTAATAATTCACATTTTGTTCTATCTTTACTCCAACAATCTGTTAAAGTTGTAGGTAACTGAATATTTTTCTTTTTTTCAGATTTATTTGCTTTATTTTTGACTTGTTCTCTAGCTTTCTTAGCAGCTTCTGCGGCTTTACGAGCTATAAGAGCTTTTTCAATAATTTTAGTGCCATCTTCAACATTATTATCAAGCCAAATTTCAAGCTGCTCCGCAAGGATAGTATTTATAAAACTAGTATCAATTTTAGTAATTGTAGATTTAATTTGAGCATTATAAGCTACATTTTCTGCTGTAATATTAGCAACTAAAATCAATCCTTCTTGAAGAGAAGAACCGTCTAAATTTTTATCTTTAGCTTTTAATATTCCTTGTTCTTTTGCCCATTTATTTAAAACACGTGTAATTGTTGATTTAATAGCTGTAATATGCGGGCCAGATGATGTTAATCCACAATTAACATAAGGAATAATAGTAGAAGAACCTTTACTTGTATAAGTTAATCCTAATGAAATAGCTTGTTTGTTCTTTCTCTCTTGGATAAATAATGGATTATTAAGGATTTCAATTTCTTTACCAAGATGTTTAATTAATAAATCTTGAATACCATTTTCATGCTTAATAGTCTCATTATTAAAAATAATAGTAAGACCTTCACATAAACAAGTAATATCTTCACAAAAATCTCTTAATTTCTTCTCATTTACCATAGGTGAAGTAAAGAATTCTTCACTAGGAATAAAAGCTACTTCTGTGCCAGAAGCATGAATTAATTTTCCTGTTTCTCTTTTTTCAAAAATTCCTTCTGTAAAAAAGATAGATTCAAAATTACCTTCATTATCATAAGAAACTACATTTAACTTATGAGAAAGAAAATTAGTTAATTTTGCTCCAATTCCATTTAAACCAATTGCTGTTCCTTCATACACACCATCATCACGATATTTACCAGAAGTATTAATAACATCAAAAGAAGCTTGAAGAACTGTTTCTCCATCATCTCGTTGAACATTTATTGGGAATCCCTGACCATGATCACGAATTAGAATAACATTCTGTTCATCAATCCAATCTGGATTTATATAAATTTCGATTAAATCTCCATGACCAATATTAAATTCATCAATAGAATTTCCTAAGATTTCTATTGCAAGTTGTGTTGCATCACTAGTATCTCCCGCATACATTCCTGGACGAAGTCTAACATGCTCTCGTGGAGTAAGTGATTCAATTGAGTCATTTTTATAAAAATTATTCAAATTATTAACACCTCTCTTTCTCTTTATTTATATTATATCAAAAAATTTTAATAACTGTCAAAAGAAAAATGGTCTAAATTCAATGAAATTTAGACCATTAGAAAGAAGGTTTAAACAATTTGAATTGGAGTTTGATAAACCATAGTATATTTATCATCTAGAATGCGAGAATCATGAAAATGTCCACCATAATATTGTTTGAAAGCGGGATTTCTTTCATATTCTTCACTAATAATATTTAACCACTTTTCTGTAGTTTTATCTACGGAAGTTTGAGAAATACTAGACATAAATAAATCACGATAATAACGTTCTAAATAAAGTGGGAAAGTATGTCCAATTACATAATCAATATCGAAACCATTTTTATTCCAGTCTTTAACAATATCAATTAGTTTATTCATATCTTCTATAGATAGTTGTTCATTAGAATTATAAGGATAATCCATTCTTAAACGATACATCTTATCTACAGAATAAGCTCCTGGACAAAAGAGAAAATTAAAATCTTTAATTTTTAAAATTCCTCCACTATCAGGAATATATAAAATATTAGGATATCTATTTTGATATAAAGAATATCCATCTTCTGCCCAAGACCATCCAGTATCTAAATCATAATTTTGTTTTTCTTTATTCCAATGAGCATGATTGTCTTGATAACAATTGTCATGATTACCCCTCATAACAATCCATTTACCAACAAATTTATGAGCAGCCCTTTTTGCAGAACCCATAACATGTTTACCATACTCAAAACCAGCATCTCCAGCAACAATAATAATATCATCTGATGTTGGATTACCAATTAAAGAAATAATATTTTTAACTACGGCCGCAGAACCATGAATATCAGCTACTACAAAAATACGACCACTCATTTCAAACTCCTTTTTAATAATTTTTATTTGAGATTTCTCTCTTAGAATTAATTAAATGCTCTGCATAAACAGGATAACCTTCTTTAAGTTCTTTGATTTTAGCACGAATTTTTTTAGCTTCTAGTTCAGTAGCTTCTACACAGCACCAAAGATTAAAATAGCTATCTCCATTTGTTTTTGCACACCATTTAGCTTGAGAATCAATATTTTGTAAAACATTAATAGCATGTTTGATACCAATAACTCGCTGATCAAATGCTAAAGCTTTTGCTTGAAGAGTTTTAATTAAAATTTTATATTCACAAAGATGAATTCCAGTCCAATAACTAAGAACATCTTTATCTTCTTTTGAACAAATTGTTTTAGCGGAAAATTTTCCCCATTTATTTAGTACAACTAGTTCACAAATTCCATTTTCTGCATCCCAAAAATCTTTTAGAATTTGATTTTTCACTTAAGTCTCCTTAATTCTCTTTAAAATTAATTTATTATTAATATCATATATAAAATTATCCATAGAATAATCAGTTGTCATATCACTATTTTCTATCATATTTGCTATTTTAGAAACAATTAATTGAGCTTCTGATAAAATACGATTAAAACCCTCAGCACTTATTGTTTTTTGATGTTTAAATTTTAGCCATAATTCTTGAACTTTTGGTAAATCTTCAACAGTAATACATTTTTTATAAGGAACTTTTTCAAGATAATTTTTTACAAAAAATTCTAATCTCATAAGAGTCATAAAATCTTTTAAATTACAATTATTATAATCTTGTTTCTCTAAATTATGATATTTTGTTTTAGCCATTCCAAGAGAAGAAGATAGTGTATTTTCAGGATATGCGCGGGCTAAGGCTTCTCTTCTACTACAAAGTAAATTCCACTCTTCTTCATATAAAGAATTTACTTGAACATAGTCTGAAAATAAAATTTCCATAAAATTAATAGAACCTGTTTTAAGAATACGAGAAAATTCTCTTATATCTTTAACTTCTATTTTTTCATTATTAAAATTAAGTGTGCGGGTCAAGCTTCCACGTGAACCTATATTTCTTATGATTTCCCGCATATTAGGAACTTTAATAATTTTACTATCTACATCACTATCATAATCATATAAGCCATAATTCATAGAGCCATATGGAGCTATAATAAACCAACCTTTTTCTGTTACAGCATCTTTATCTATGGCTTCCCGCAAATGCTGACTTACTCTTTTTTTAATACTACTTTCCATAACAACCTCTATTCATAAAAAGATTGTTGATTTTCTATCATTCTTTTTTTCTCTCGGGTTTTTGCCTTGCGACGAGCCTTATATTTATCTTGGTTTGATTTATAACGTTTATTTTCTTTAAAACCTTTTGGAACTTGATGAGAAATTTTTTTAAAAGAATCAAATTCTTCAAACTCATCATAATATTCTTCGTACATTTTAACCTTTCATTAAAATAGATTGAAAAAGGTTTTTTTATTTATTATCCAACTGCGCATGTTATTCAAAAACCTTTAAAAGAAATTTCCTTCGAGAAAAGTTTTTATGCGGCTTATTTTAAATTCTATACAATTAAACTTTTCTACCTTCCGCAGCAAACATTAATTAATCTCTGTATAGTTGATTAACTAAGAGTCTGACCAAGACTAAGTCTAGCTTTTGCATAACGACTTTAACGGTCTGTTTAAAAACTAATTAAAAATAATCCTGTTATTACACTTTTCATTTTGACAAGCTGCTACATTAGTATAAGGAATAGTTTCTAGAATTCCTTGACATTTATAGCAAGGAAAAGTGTGAATTTTAGGAATACGAGATTTGCGTTTATGGTCAATAAGTCCAACTTTTAGAAGAGCACATTCCATAGCATTTCCAAAAAGCATAATTATTTCTCCTTATCTATAATTTCATGTAAAATAATTTTTTTACCTGTTTTTAAAGCATAATCCATAGTATATTTACTACCAGAAGATTTAGTATCTCAAAAACAAATAATTAAATCACAATAATCTACGATATCTTCATCCCTTTTTAATGGAGCTCAATGACTTCCTAATAATTCATAATTTGGTAACATTGCAATAAATTCAATTTTATTTCTTTTAGCTCAATTTTCTGCAATTTTATCTACACCATTAGCTCCACCACTAACTATTTCTCCAACATGAGTTTTATCTATAAATAAATCTAAATTTAAAGTTGTAATTGACCTACTACCAATTATTCCAACTATTGGTTTCATACTGTAAGGCATATTACATTTCCCATACTAAAATATAATGCCCGCATACATTATCACAATAAAGATGCCAATATTTAGGAACAATCTGATAAAAGAAATCTTTAAGTAATAACTCTTTAGATTCTTCTTGTGTTAATTTCTTATTTTGCCAATTTCCACCTCTAAACTCTTGTAAATGGAAATATGGTTCATTTTGTCTATAACAAATAGTATAACAAGTATTTAATTCATCATTATGCTTTTTTAATATATTTTGAATTTCTTTTGAAGTGTATATTCTAGCTAACATCCTTCAACTATCTCCTTTGCATATCCAATATCTGTACTATAATAAATTTGACGAATGCCATGATTTATAATAAACTGCATACAAGCTGGACAAGGACGACTCATTCCATGTCCATAAGGCAAGCCTGGACTAATTCTATAAGTAAAAATCTTAACCTTAGACCAATTTATTTTTTGAGACATTGGATAAGAAATATGCTTTAGTGCTCTAATTTCAGCATGAATAGAATGATTAATACAACCCTTATTGTTTATATTATTAAAATTCCTATAAGAATTATATTTCTTTTGTATAGGGTCTGGCTTTTGTGTATTAAAAGCAGAAGAAATAACTTTTCCTCGATATACTACAACACATCCTATTTTAAATCGAGGAAAAGTTCCCTTTTCAGCTTCAGTTTTTGCCATTTCAAAAAAACGCATATCATGTGGCAAAATCTTCAAGTCGGACTCCATATTTAAGTCTCCTTTCCTTTTCTGTAATATAATTATATCATAGAAAAAGGGAGACTGTCAAAAATTAAATTAATTCAATAAGAGAAATTACATCTTCTCCAATTGTTTGATTAAATTCTGAAATTGCAATTTTTAATTGTACAACGTCATCATCAGACACATAACGAAATTTTGTATCTGTTACGTCAGTAGAAAAACGCTCTTCATTAATAAAATTATATCCCTTTTTCTCATTAAAATCATCTAAATAAGTAGGCACAACTAATGCACAAGTATCACACTCATTTTCAATTTGTTTTTCTTTTGCTACAATTTGATAAATCATAAAAAAACTCCTCTTAAATTATCCTACAAAAGGTTGATAAGGATCATTCTTATCCCTTTTTTCTTTATTAATTCTTTGAAGTAGTCTAGATGCAGAAAGATCAATATTACCATTTCTATCCATTACTACATCTTCTTTAGGTTGAATAAAAACATAATCTGCGGCCCAAGGTTCGTAAAGAAAACGACGAGTAAATTTTGGAAGTTTGCTAAAAGTTGTTGCAAGATTCTTGTCAGAAATTGCATTATAATTAGCAACATGAATAGAAGCTATAACATGATTATCGTCTTTTAGTTTACTTCCATGTAAATGACCGCATACATTAATCTGGTCTGGATAAACAGCTACAGGAAAATGAGAAAGAACTAATTTTTGAGAAGTAAATACTGGATATTGATAAACTTCATCAAAGTATTGTTTAAAAATTGGAATATCAGAAACAGAATCATGATTACCAAGAATCATTTTAGTAATAATTCCATTATCTTTTAAGAGTTGAATAACCCAAAGATATTCTAGACTTCCCCAATCTCCAAGGAACCAAAAAGTAGAACCTTTTGCCCAACGTTGAGACCAATTTGTAATTAGTTGAACAAGATAATCATCATGCTCTTTAATAGTTTTAAATTGATGACGTTCAAAAGTAATAATTCCTCGATTGTGTAGAATTCCATCATTATCAATCCATTGATTGTTATGTCCGAAATGAAAATCACTAGAATAATAAGTCATAGGATTCTTAGCTCGATTCATTTTATATCCTCCATTGTTTTGAATATTCGTACATACAACAGCTTGCGGCACATCCTACATTCATTGACCGCACACTTCCAATATTTTTAATATAAACCATAGTATCACACATTTTAATAGTTTTTTCATCTAGTCCTGCATTTTCTTCTCCATAAACAAATGCAGTAGAATATGGAAGTCTTATTTCATTCAATGCTATTGGATTATATTTTTCAATATTATCAACAGCTAAGATTAAATATCCTTGAGATTTTAATAAGGTAAAAACTTCTTCAAAAGTATCTGCATGATAAACTGTTTCTAAATGATAAGTACCTACAGCACCTCTTTTATCATACTTTCTTTTACCTACTATATACACACTTTTACCAAGAAAAGCATTGTGACTTCTAATAATTGTACCTTTATTAAAATCAGAAGTTAAATTTTGACAAATATTAATCATTGCACTTCTATTGGGTTGTAAATCTGCACGAATTTCTTCACAACTCCAAGTTTTCCAAATATCTTTTACATTATTATTTTTACTTGCATGAGTATTCAATCCAAAAGAATATTGAGTAATCATTTTAATATCCTTCATCTCGAAGTTCTCTTTGGAAATTTCTTTTCTCTTTTCTTCTATTATAAGAAGTATCTCCAATTATCCCACAACGAGAAGCAGGATAAAATTTTGGCATTAGAGCAAGAGTATGCTCTATACTTGACATAACATGTATTGGTTTATAATGTTTTTTCTTTCTAGTCATTACTCTTGCTCCTTTCTTTTATAATATTATACTATATTTTTAAAACAATTGACAAAAAAATTATTTATCGAAACAGGTTTCTCTCCAATAGGATAAGATCGTATATCATTCATCATTATAATTTAATACTTGATTAAACATTTCTTCTGCTAATTCTCTAATTTCTCATTGTGCGTGCGGATCAAGCCTTAAATTAAGAAAGTTAAAAAATTCTCTAAGATTCATTCCGCAAGTTAAATTTGTTTTAGTAGCTTCTGGAAGGAAAAACCTAGCATCTTCTGGTCTAATGCCATCTTCTATAGCTTGTCTATAACTTAAAGCTGCATTTTTCATTTCATGAATATATCTTTGAGTTCAAGCATCAGATTTTTCAAAAATTTTTGGCATTACATATCAATTATTATCTTCAAAATTATATTTAACATAACGCTGAGATTCAACACAAAAAGACATTAAACGATGACGAGTAAGTTGTGCTAAACAACTTCTTGAAATTCCATCTATTTTGAAATTAATATGAGCAAATTCAGTTACAGATAAATGTCCATTTTTAATACATGTCTGAACTCTTTGTCATGAATTATTAATTTTTTTATAACTAGTTCCTGCTCCTTTTGAAATAATTTCAATTGGATGTTCAGTAATTTCTATAATTGATACCTTATCCATTATTTTGTTCTTTCTCTAATTTGCGGATTTTGCGTTGAATTTTTCTTAATACTCCTCGACTCTCGATATTTCGCCTATTATTTTTTAATTTATTATAACGAGAATAAAGTGCATCTAATTGACTCATTGTATCTCCTTTGTCCTTTGTTTTATTATATTATATCATAAAATTTTTCTTATTGACAATAAAAAAAGGGCCCGACTTTAAAAATAAAGCCGAGCCAAATTTTATTCTTGTACAATAATAGGATTGTTATTAGTAATAATTCCTATTCCATCTTCATAGACATAATATAAAGAACCTACAGATGGTTTAGTAAGATTTTTAAATTTAAGAGTGTAATTAGCAAAATTTTGTTTATTACCAGATTTATTAGTATAATCTTGTAAAAGTACACATCCAGTATATTCATCTTCTGTTCCACCAGTATAAATATATTCTGAATCTAAAATATCAAATTCTGCAATTGCATTATTTCTATTTGAAAGTCTAAGAATATTATTATTACACTGTCCCGCAAAAGAACAATTATTAATAATATGTTTAGAACCAGGTTTAACCTTATAGAAATTAATAAAATTATTTCCAGGATGTCCTGTAAATATACAATTTGTAATTTCTACATTATCATTATTAATATTTGTATCCTGTGTTCCTTCTATTGGATTATAAAGATTATCACAATTAAAAATTGTTCTTGAAATAAAAACTTTAGCATTTGAATTATTTAAAATTCCTGCATATCCAGTTCCATTAAAAATACAATCATTAATATAAATATCTTCATCCCCTGTAAGAATTAATCCAAAAGTTTTATCTTTTTGATTAAGTCCTGTAGCATTAAAAGTACAATTTTCAAATCTTAGCATTATTATACCTCCTTAAACTACAGTTACTTGACCCGAGAATACTGCTCCAACAATAGTAGCAGTTACATCTTGAGCAATAGAAATATTTCCTGAAAAAGTAACTCCTTCAGCTTCTATTACGCAATCATTATTTATATTGAAATCATCTGTAATAGTGGTTCCACTACTAATAACAAGTTTTTCTCCTTCTTGGAGATTTCCAATAGCATCAGAAATAGATTGATTTTCTTGAAGAGCTACTGGGGTTAAAAATAATATATCAATATCAACACTTGATACTGGTTCTATATCTATTACTTTATTAAGTTTCAAAGACATTTCTGAATTAAGTTCTTTTTGACTTTGAATCCAATCAGAAACTTCTTTTAGAGTATCAAATTCTGTTGGAGCACTATTAATAAGCGCGGCGATAGCATTTGTAATTTGAGTTGAAACTGATTCATTTCCAATTAATTGTTGTAAAACAGAGTCTTGATTCCGCACCCAATTTTTGAGTTTTTCATCATATTTTTGAAGACCCTCATAACTAAGATACTGTGTCATTTTTTCTCCTAATCATCTTCAAACAAGGCGTCTATATTATCATCAGAAATTTCTTGCTGTCCTGTAATTGTTGCAATAGTATGTCCATCTTCATCTACTATTAAAAGATTTCCATTAGTAGAATCAACTTTTAATTTACCTGTACCATCTACTTCAACTTGTTCAGAAGATGCTTTAATTCCGCTATCTACTCCCGCAATTATTCAGTTTCCATTCTCTCCAATTTGCGGGACAATACCCTCTGAGACTTGAATAACTTTAGAATCAGTATATTTTTTAGCTAAAGCATATGTTGTAATATCCATAAAATATACCTCCTTCTAAAGAACTGTTCATTGACCCTGATTGTTTAAAATGTAAACCTCGGAAGTAGCTGCAACTAATGCGGTTGACCCTGGACTATCTGTAGGTAGATTTGCTATATCTTCTGTTGAATCTACAAGATATTCATAAGTATTATACTGAGTATCTACGTTTAATAGTTTTATCATGAATCGTCTCACCCCTTATTAATTACTGCTATTTCTATAAAAAAAAGAACTTAACAACAATAGTGTTGCTAAGTTCTCTATCATTGCATTTTAAGTGAAAATTATCTCTAACAAATATAAAAAATTATAATGAGATATTATACAATTTTGTCCATATCTTTTTTACTTTTTTTAGAAGCGATAACAATTAAAATTCCACCAACTAATAGACATGCTCCAATTACATAGTAAAGATAAATACCATTTTCGCCAGTAGAAGGAAGAACACTATTAGTATTATTTGCAACTTCTATTACTAAAGATAAATCATCTGGAGCTTGAACCGCAACAGTTTCAGTCAATAAATCATATCCTTGCGGAGCTTTAATTTCTTTTAATTGATAAGTAGTATCTGCATCTAAACCTTCAATTTCAATAGTTTTTCCTGCTGCTGTCATAATATCAGTCATAGAGCTACTATCTTCAGAAGTTGCTAAACGATATCTTTGATTAGGAATAATTTCATAAAATTGAATTTTATTACCATTAGCATCTAATAAATTAAAAGTTGCTCCTCCAATTGGAGTTTTATTTGTATCCTTGCCCGCATACTTTAGTAATGTAAATTTGGTAGTATTTACATCAACTGATGACTCTTGGATATAATTAGCATAGTTCATTTTAATAGTATTAATATTTCCACTAATACTATTATCATCTCTATTTTCTATAATAGCTTTTTTATTTAATTCTGCGGAATATGATAAAATTAATTCTGTATCATTTTGAGAAGCTAGTTCTTTTATATTTTCCGCAGGAATAGTAATTGTAAAACCATGTTCATTTGATTCAATATTATAATTAATATTAGGATTTAATTGTAAAGAATTAGTATCAAAAGTAAGTCCCTCTGTCATAGTATCTGTAATTACCATTTTAGCTTTACTTCCTTTTGGAATAGAGATAGTTGAAGTAAAATGTACTTGAGAACCTATAGCAGAATTTTTATCTTCTTCTTTGACAGTCTTTTTTATAGAGGGATAAAAAGCTTTTTCTGTAATGTCTATATTAGTAGTTGCTAAAATTAAATTAGAATTAACAGGAGATACAATTAAATAATAACCTGGGTCATTATCTAATTTAGCTTCGCCAGAAGTAATAGTAATAGCAGTTTTATTTTCTGTATGTTGTTCTAACTCTGCTGCTATAGCAATAGCTGTAGACTCTTGGGCAGGAACTCCGTCTGCTAAACTTACTAAATAAACTCCTTCTTCTGTTGTTTGAGAAAGAGTAAATCAATTAGTCATATTTGAAATTACAGGATATCATTCATCAGATTCTTTAATATAATAACTAAAGCCTGTTTCTTCTCCTGAAATTGTTTGTCCAATAGTATCATCAGTAGTTACATCTTCTTGAACATCTTTAGATTTTGCAACATGAAAAATTTGATATGCGGAATATTGATGAGGTTCTGTTAAGTTCTCGTTAATAGAACCGTCAACAGATATCTTAATTTTGTCTAATTTTGTAGGAGTATAAGTTGGAACTTTAGAATAATATAATTTAATATCTACATCCGCATCTGCATTTGTGAAATTAATTATATTATTTAAATCATCATATGGACTATTTCCTGCAAAGTATTTACTCATTAAAATATAATAATTTCCATTAATTCTAATAATAGGAAGAATTCCATACATTTTATAGAATGTAGCTCCATCTGGATTTTTAGTATACTCTGTAAAATCAAATTCTCCATTAGGAACATCTTGAATTACAGTTGTATTTAATTTAGTTCCAGCTTCTCCATCAACTAGAGCTCCACTATCATCTTCTCCATAAAACCAAGAGATAGAAACATCATGGTTAGTTTCTGCCGCATATGCGGGATGTACAACACCTCCTGTAATTAAGGCTAATCATAGAAAAGCCATTATCATAATTCATTTTCTTGCTTTCATTCTGTTCTCCTTTTCTCGTGTACAATAAAAAAGAGCCACAGTATTAAAAACACTGTGACTCATTATTGTTAATTTTTGATGGAGGTCCCACAGAGATTCGAACTCTGGTCTGATGCTTACGAGGCAACTGTTCTTACCAACTAAACTATGGGACCATGTTGGTGCGTCATGAAAGATTTGAACTCTCAACTTTAACATCCGTAGTGTTACGCTCTATCCATTGAGCTAATGACGCAAAATGGTAGAAGTGAAGAGATTCGAACTCTTATCAGCCGATTATCTGTCGTTACGGGGTATAAACCCGCTGCTCTACCGTTGAGCTACACTTCTATTTAAACGGAAATGTATTAAATAGTATAATTTTCTACACTCTACCCATTGAGCTATTCTCCCTATGTGGAAGAAGAAGGAGTCGAACCCTCATCCCTTGGTTTTCAGCCAAATGAAGTAACTATTTAAACCATCACGTTTGTAGAAAGACTATCATCTTCTTTTATTTTCTTAATATAAACTTGTAAAGCATAATCTTTAATATCATTTTCAATAATTGGTAAATATTGTGCGGGAATAGTAATATTAAAATTTTGTAACATTAATTTTACAATAAAAATAACATCCTTAATACTAAAAATTTTAATACTATTCATTATTACCACCACATTGCAGGTGCAATAATACCTATAATTCTAAAAGCATATTCAAATTTTTTAATAGCTATATCACCTTTATTTAAATCATCACTATACTTTAAATAGAATTTAATATTTTTAATAACAATATCAATAGCTTCTTTTTGATTAACTTCAATTAATTCATCAGAAATTATATTATTTTCTTTATCCCATCTAGGAATATCAAATTTATGATAAGTTAAATCAATAATTTTTGAAGCATACTTTTTATATCCTTTAAAGTGAGAATAAAGCCAAGTAGCTATTGTATAATCCATTGACCATGTTTCACGCTCATCAAAGCCGTATTCTTTACGCTGTTTTTTAAAGCGTTTCTGTCTATTTTTATCTTTATCTATAGATTCAGTGTTAAAAATACAAACGTCATTTGATTTTATCCCAATATCGTTTAAATATTTATGTGACATGAATCATCCTTTCATTGGTTGCGAGCGGTACGAGTCGAACGTACTGTCTCCGGCTTATGAGACCGGCGTGGAAACCGTTTCACCCCGCCGCAGTATTGGTAGCGCCAGCGAGGATCGAACTCGCATCGGGGGATTGAGAGTCCCCTATCCTGACCAATTAGAAGATGGCGCCATTGGAGCGGCTGAAGAGAATCGAACTCTCATCAAAAGCTTGGAAGGCTCGTGTGTTACCATTACACCACAACCGCATAATATTTTGGAGAACCGTGTTGGAGTCGCACCAACCTAAACGGCTTTGCAGGCCGCTACATAAACTGCTCTGTCAACGGCTCTATATTGGAGGAGTAAGAGAGATTCGAACTCCCAAAACGTTTCCGTTTTACAGTTTTCGAAACTGCTGCAATTGCCATTCTGCCATTACTCCATTGGCCGAGAGCCTGAGATTCGAACTCAGAGGACATTTTACAATGCCCGCTTGCTTTCCAAGCAAGTGTATTCACCAATTCTACCAACTCTCGGTGGCGGAAAGACTGGGTTACGCTCCCAACTCTTTTTATTTAAAGAGCACTTCGCTTAGCAGGCGAGTCCAACTCTCCGTTGGTTGTCCTTTCCTTATGTTTAATCCTTCTTAAGATTTTAACACCATAATCAATACTAAATTTTTGAAAATGTTGACAGCCTTCAATCCACTCAGGACTACAATCACAACGTTGACTTCCGCAAGTTTTACAAAAATCAGTTTCTTCTAAAAATTTATCATGAAGTGAAGTCATTTTCAAAACCCTCCTTTAAGGGAAATAAAAGAAAAAGTAAAAAATCAATCACTCTACCAATTGAGTTATTCTGCCAAAATAGCGGCAAAAACAAGAATCGAACTTGTAACATATTGATGGGAAGTAACTTTTTCTACAATCACCTTAAAAGAAGAATATCAAAGATTTTATGGAACCTTCGTTCTACTTAATTATTTTGTTTTAATATTCAGTCATATAGGAGATAAAACTGAGCTATAGGTAGCGAGCCTATAACTTTTTACCCCAGTTAATTAAAGCTGTCCAACCCACAGGTGAGTTTTTCATTCTGCCTACCGCATCACTTTAATACCACCTCTATAAAAGGATTGATTACCTTTAACTTTCACCCAACATTCAGTAAGTTAATTATTATAATCTTCAGAATCATAACCATTAACGCAGGCTCACGTTTATCATTCTAGATTAGGGCTACTCGCACATTGAACTTGTCTTATAAGGAAATCACTTTCCCGCAACTAGAAACTTTCTTATTTGGTATTTCCTACAGTATCTATAAGTTACCAGCTTATAGACTTATAGGATTCAAACTTCCGCTGGAAGCGCCTATTATGAAAGCGACAAGACATTACCTTTTAATAGCAAAATAATTAAATGCTAACCAGATTTTAGTTGAGACTTTTATCTCTTCTATTATTTTAGTTACCTAAAATAATAAAGCTTTCTTTCAAAGTATCCCATGAAAGTCTACTCTTTTGACTGGCCCGCATGACCGCATGTTATTGCGAATGCACATGCTTCATAAAGTCCTTGATATTCTTCTTTCAAAGAGCTATAAGAGGAAATATTGAAAACAGTATTGAAATGGAGCTAAATTAAATAGTCTTAGCTAAACTTTTAAAAATTATATTTTATCATATAAGAAGTAACTGTTTTCCAATCACTCTGTATTTTATAACACACTTTAGAGGATATTATAAAAGAATAGTTTTATTGTCTATTACATTATTCATCCTAGAAGTAACTACTCTTTCAATCACTCTATAATTATTATATCCTATTTTAATTTAAATTGTCAAAAAAAATTTTTGGCAGGGCGTGAAAGTGTCGAACTCTCATCAATAGTTTTGGAGACTATTGCTCTACCGTTGAGCTAACGCCCTGTGGTGCGGACAGAGAGATTCGAACTCTCAACAACAAGTTTAGAAGACTTGGGCTCTATCCATTTGAACTATGTCCGCTTGGTGGGTCCAATCAGAATTGAACTGATATCCCCAAACTTATGAGGTTTGTGCTCTACCTATTAAGCTACAGACCCAGTAGTAATATGTCATTGCCCGCAATATGGACACTGATAAACTCTAAATTCTTTATAATTTAAAATTAAATGCCCTTCCCGCGAAGCAATATCTTTAGTTTCATAACTTGTTTTACTATGACATTTCTTTATTTCTTTTTCTAAAAAATTTTTCATATCTTTTCTCCTATTGGAAAGCGTTGCGAGTCTACTTTCCTAATGTTGTTTTCAGGATGTTATCGTTTCACCCGTCCGATCTCTCGCGGTACATTCTCTTAGCTAAAATGCTAAGGCCGTCTCTTCGGCTATTAAGAAGATTAGTAAAAACAGATACGCCACGTGAAGGCTCTTCTATGTATCCATGTCGCAGTAGTTTCGGATGCCTCCTTTCCTACCACTTGCGCAACTGATTGGACTGATTGGACTGATCCGACACAGCTGTCCTCTCTATGTGAGTAAAGCGCTTGTTAGTTGATATTTTTACCTTTTAAACTATTATCCCAGTATAATCGGGATAAACGGCTTTCGATACCGTATCTCCAACTAAACAAATATGAGAGTTCTTTCATATAGACTCGTTCTCACGGCCAAGTCTTTTCTCCTTTTGTGGCCTGTGGAGTAACAGACATTGGACTTTTCTTTTTTAACTTTATATCTGAGGAAAACCAGACTCAGATAATAATTGACTTAGGTAACACTTCCCGAGAGACCACCTCGTTATTCTATCTCTCGCTGTTTAGAAAGGTCATGACTCCTTTCGTGGCACGCGCTATCTAGGATTCCGTATTTGTCTCCTAGGCCGCTGAGAGCCGGTTACCACTCTTCAAAGATTTCCGCGGTTTCTTTGAAGTCCCCTCTTGTCAATTAATATTATAACATATCTTCTATCATCTTGTCAAAAATTATTTTCTGTCTTAACTAACTATTTTTTTTCTCTCTCACTGTATTTATATTATATTATATTTTAATTCAATCTGTCAAAAAAAATTTTTAATCTACAGGCCAAACTCCAGAAGGAATATCTGAATGAAGATCATTATCTTCATCGTAAATAGTATTAAAATAAACATTACCATCTACATTTTCAAAAACTTCTTTAGCAATATCCGCATAAAGTGTAGTTTCTACTCCCGCATAATGACTAAGATTATCATTAGGATATTGAACTACATTATTATCAAAAACTACATATACTACATCTGGATACGGAGTATCTTTAGTAAAATCAATAATATCATAAAAAGCATTGTTACCAATTAAAGCATCTTTTAGAAGATTAGCACATGTTTTTCCACCATTTGTGGGAATAACATTAATTGCAAGAACTACATTTCCAAACTCTTTTTCTGTTGGAAGAAGTTGAGCAAGAGCATCTGCTTTTGCTGTTCCATTGACCCGCAAGTTAAGTTTCATATTTTCATTATCATATTCTACAATTACATCTGGATCATTTGCGAATAAAGCACGAACTTTACGAGCATAATCAATTCAAGGTGCAGCAATACCTACTTTTTCTGACATATTGTCTCCTTTGTTCTTTTGGTGGGCCTGAGAAGACTCGAACTTCCACGCATAAAGCAATTGCTTCTAAGGCAATCATGTCTGCCAATTCCATCACAAGCCCTTTATAATATATTGTCTAATATTAGTCGAAATCAGAATGCACCACGTGAAGGTTTTAGACAAAGCATTCCGGGAATCTAGAAAGAATCGAACTTTCATTTATTGGGCCACAGCCAATCGTAATTAACCATTATACTATAGACTCCATATTGGCGAGACTGATGGGATTCGAACCCACGATCTTCGGAGAGACAGTCCGACGCTTTAAGCCAGCTAAGCTACAGTCCCATAATTTGGTGGTTGTAGTTAGAATCGAACTAACGACACAAGGCTTTTCAGGCCTTTGCTCTACCTACTGAGCTATACAACCATATGGCTGGAAGAGTGGGGCTCGAACCCACAACAGATCGGTTAACAGCCGATGGCTCTACCATTGAGCTACCTTCCAATTTTAATGTTGGTGGGTCAGGCAGGATTCGAACCTACTCAGCATTAAAGCAACAGTTTTACAGACTGTCTCCGTTCTCCAACTCGGAAGCTGACCCATGGTTCTCTCGGAAGGTAACGCTCCTTCGTCTCACGATTATCAGTCGTGTGCTCTACTTTTGAGCTACAAGAGAATTTAATATTAATATAAAAATTATACTATAAATTATTCATTTTTGTCCAAAAAATTTTTGGTAGACCGACTGGGATTCGAACCCAGCTGCTTTCCTGTTTGCAGGACAGGTGACCACTCCTAGCAGTCCCTCAGCCCGTTAAATTATTTTAAAATTACTTTAAAAGAGGGTGTCAATATATAATAATGAGAAGTTAATTTTCTATGACATGTAGGACAAAGAATACATAAATTATCTATATTATTATTATCTCTATTTTCATCTATATGATGAACTTCTAATATTCTTTCATCTTCATTTCATCCACAAGAAACACAACAATGCTCTAATTTTTCAAAAGCTTTTAATCTATAATTTTTAGAATTATTTCATTCTCCTGATGTTTTTCTTAATAAATTTTTATGTAAATTTCCACATGTTTTTGAACAATAAAAATAACCACTTTTATTTCTTTTTATCTCAGAAGGAATTCTATAAATTTCTTTATTACAATAAGCACAATGAAATTTTTGTTTTATATTATTACAATTAGGACAAACATGACAACTATTATTATCAATAACCGTTTGAGCAGAAGCTTCTCATTCATATCCACATTCATTACAATGTAATTTAACTTTACTTCTTTTATTTTTGTATTCACTAATAAGAGATACATCTTGCTTAAAATTTTTTTTAATTCTTCTAATAACTTCTTCTTGTGATAATTTTACTCCCATTTTTCCTCTTAAGAATATTTTAAATAAATAAATAAAATCTCGGGATGACACGACTCGAACGTGCAATAACTGCATCCCAAATGCAGGGGGTTACCAATTACCCTACATCCCGTTAATGGTGGGACTTATGGGGTTTGAACCCATGACCTTAGGATTAAGAGTCCTCTGCTCTACCAACTGAGCTAAAGTCCCATAAAAAAATTGACGGAAATTTATGAAATAGTGAAAAGCACATACCATTGGATTCGAACCAATAACAGATTATTTACAAGATAATTACTCTACCCATTGAGTTAAATATGAAGTAACTATTTCAACTATCACGTCAAATTATTAATAAAACTAATGCAAGAGATATTTTTAAGAAAGAAAGCTCTATGCCGTAACTGTTTATGAGTTGAAGTATCTTTCTTACAATCATCTTACTAAATATTTATTCTCACCAATAAATATTTAATATTAGCGGAAATAATAAAGAAAGTGTTATTGACAGATTAAGAGTCTGTTGCATTGTGTGCGAAGTAACTTTCTTACTATCACGCTTTATTTACAATGGCACTCCCACTCCGATTCGAACAGAGACCGCCTGCTTTGGACACAGGTTGCTATGGTTTTGAAGACCACTGTGCTACCATTACACTATGGGAGTATTAAAATTGACGGAAATCTATAAAACAGGTATAAAATCTAAAATATAGGATTCGAACCTATTACATTTTGTACGTAAAACAAACGCTCTACCAATTGAGCTAATCTCAGAGAAGTAACTGTTTTAACTATCACGTCAATTATTATTAACATTTTGGTGCCCCTGAAGAGATTCGAACTCTTACGGCCGAAGCCCGTGGATTTTCTTACTACACTATGTCACCATAGCCTACTAAAAGTAGTTGTAGTCTGGACTATGTCTTCTCCATATTTTTCAACTTAGGAGGCTGGTATATAGTCTCTACACATTTATTTTAGGACTTTTTATTTTTGCCACAATAAGTATCAGTTAAAGCATGGCAATTTGGACATAAATACTGTAGATTTTCTAATCTATTGTCTTTATTATCACCATTAATATGATGAACTTCAAGAGCAATTTTTCCACCTTGCCAATTACCATTACATCCACAATTTTGACATTTATATTCTAATACAGAATGTCTTTCGATATACCCTCTTAAAACTTTTTGAGTAACAGGACTATTTTTTACAAAAACTTCTTCAAGGAGATATTTTTCTTGATTTAATCCTTGCTGTAAAAGTCTACTATCAGATTTTTTAGTTTTTCCTTTTCTCCAATTTTGTCCTGTAAAATGAGAAATATCAATATTGTATAACTCAATTTTTTCTCTCAAAGTTTTTTGAGCACCGCCGCCTTGTTTTCTACCTGCTTTTCTTAATACTTCTGCATAAGAAAAACTATCTTTACAAAGCTCTTCTAACCATTCTTTAGAATATTTTTTTAGACCCATTTTTATCCTTCCATGTCTCACTTATCCAATATAAATAAAATTTAGGAAGACTAAATTATATGGGTCTGCCCTAAAAATTTAGCTCGGCGTTGTCTACTTAAATAGAGTTTCACCGAATTAGCCAGCATTCACTTAGCAGTTTCCAAATCTAAGTGCTCAAATTTGTTTGAGTCCACTACGTCTGCCAATTCCGTCACAAGGGCGTGGCTTCCTCATCACGACTCGAACGTGAAATAATGGAACCAGAATCCATTGTGTTGCCAATTACACCATGAGGAATTATCAATTATCAATTTCTTTAAATATATTATACTATGCTTTTAATTCATTTGTCATTTATTTTTTTTTATCAACTTCTTTTCTTTTTCAATCAAAACATTTTTGTTTAACCTCTTTCCGACTCTGTAAATATATTATACAATATTTTACGACAAGTTGTCAAAAAGTTTTTTATACCAGCTTAAGAATTTGTTCCTACAGTTAATATAGTAGGATTTTGATTATCATAAAAAGATCTTTGACCAATTAAATCATATAAACCGGTATAATGAGTATTATTATTTTCAACAGGTACACAATCGTAAGAATAAGTACCATTATTTTTTATTCTTACCTTGTAAATACTTATATCTGCTTGTTGAAAATTAATATCAATAGATTGGTCTGGTAAAATTAAATCATATAAACCTAAATAATTTCATTCAAAAGGATGAATTAAAGAAGTATGAACTAAATTTCCATTAATCCTTAACTCATTATCTAATATAATTATATTGTAAATTGTATCTTCTGACAAAGAAAAATTTTGAACAAGTTCTTCATTAAAATATAACTCATTATTTAAAATTTGTAAACCTCAAACTACATTTTCTTCATCATCATAACAACCTAAAATATTTCTTTTTTCTTCCTCTTCTTCTCCTAAAGTATTAAAACTTAAAGTAATTTCAAATTGAATATCTTCTGTTAAACCAATAGGAAGAGAAAAATGAGCACCTCTATTATCAGATAAGTGTTGCTGTAAAAAATCTCCACGAGTATAATTAGAAGGTAGAGAAGGAGTAGGTCAAATAATTTCACCTGAATTAGTATAACTAATTTGAGTTACACTTTTATTATGTAACCCAATAGAACGAATATCTGTAAAATTAATAGCTGTCATTTTTATTCTCCAACATTACTATCATCAATTACAAAAGAAATTACTTCACTCGTTCCATCACTATAAGTAAAAGTTAAATCAACTGTTTCATTAGGAACTTGCGGGACAGTTGCAGAAATAGTATTTCCAGTAATTGTAATATTACTTCCCGCAGTTAATTTATCTTGTTTATTAGTTTCAAGTTCAACTATTCCATCTTCTATATGATTCATATTAGCAGCGCTTAAAGGAGTTCCACCTTCCGCACCATTTTTAAAATTAATTCTACTATAAGCCATTCTCTTCCTCCTTTTATGTCGTATAAATTATTCAACCATTCCCCTTGTGCGGGAAAGCATCATTTTCTGGATATATATTAGTATTAGGAGTTAAAATATAACTTCCAAATAATTTTTCACTAGGATATATTAAATCTGCATCTATATTAGGATAAATATTATCATCAGGATACAAATTAATATTACTATAATTAATTCCACTAGGGTAATTGAAAGTTTCGTTATCATCAACTTCTGTTCATCTTCTAAAACTAATAACATTATCTTCCGTTTTTAATCAAAGCATACCATCAAATAAACGATTACTTTCTGGTTCTATTGAACCAAATTCATAATCTTTAACTTTATCTAATTTATTTTTATCTGCTGCCGAAAGAAGTCCGTCATTGTCCGCACTAGCTGTTTTATAATTATAAATTTTTTCTACTTCATATACTTCTGTCTCTTGGTTAAAAGCTAATTCATAAACTTTAAAATCATCTTGAGATTTAATTCTGAAATTTGATTTACCATAATAATCATTAAAAAAAGTAGCTACTTCTATAGATGTGGTTATATTTTCTAAATAACGCTCAAAATTTTCAGGTTTAATTTCAACTATATAATCTTCTGCAAGATTTCTATTAAATAAACCATAATCAAATTGTATAGTATTATTATCTCCTATATAAATATATGAACTATCTTTTAGTAATGCTTGGGCTCCTAAGTTAATTAGAGCTTGTTCTTTAGTAGCTGCACCTGTTCCGCCTTTAGAAATAGGAATATTTGAAATTGTTAATTTATTTTCATTAAAAGTAAAAGTATTTTCATCTATATCTAAAATTAAAGCATTTGTATATTCTGTTAAAGGTGTAATTTTTAATCCAGAATGTCCACCTATAAATAGAGATTCTAAACCAGTTTTTTCAGTAACTTCTCAAGAACTATTTCCACCTTCAACTTCTGTATTATTTTGAGTAGAAGTATCTATAACTAATTGATTACTAGAATTAAATAATAATCCAGTACCAAGTTTTAGTGATAATATACCAGTTTCAGAAATAGACAAACCATTTCCTACTTTAAAACCTCCAAGGCTTTCATCTGTTGCTATTGGAAGAATATAATTATTAGCATTATCTTCTATATTATCTAATTTAGTTTTATCACTATCAGATAATAAACCAGATTTATCTTGAGTAGCTTCAGGAATAGAATATTTAGTTAATTCATATATTTCTAAAGTTGCATTATATTCACAATATCAATATTCCGCACTATCAATATTATATAAATAGAAAATATTTCCATATTCTTGATTATATAATTCAATTTGACTAGCGGTATTTGATAGATTATTCCGCAAACTATCAATATTATTATTTGTTACAATAATAATATTACTACCAAAAGATAAAGGATAATTATTTTCATCTTCTAAATTGCCTATAGTTACTTTTCTCTCTTGGTCATCAATATCTAAAATTTCAATTTTTGTAGCACCCTCAACAATTGAATCAATTTTATCTTTATCTAATGAACTAAGTAAACCTGCAATTTCATCTGTAGCTAAAGGTATTTCAATATCAGAACTACTATAAACTTGAGATAAAGACATTGTATGAGTATTTTGATTATAATTTAATCCATAAGTAGTATTTTGAGTAATAATACTTTTTTCATAAGAATTTTCTTCTAAAGAATAAGTAAAAATATCACCTGTATCTTTTTCTAAAATAGTAATTTTATTACCAAAATATTTATATATATCTCTTAAATTAGAAGAATCATTTAAAAGTGATTCAAAATTAGTTATTTCTGATGTTGATAAAATTCAACTTTCTTTATTAAAGTCAGAACTTAAAACTAATTCTTCATCTCCATTAATTAATTTAAGATATTTTCCAAAAGTTTCTCCATTAAAAGTTAAAGAAGAAATTTCAATATTATCATTAGATTGCGGAGCAGCCTCAAAAATAGTTTCATTACCTTCACCGTCTATAAAAGTAAGAGTATTAGTAGTTTCATCAAGAGATACGTTTACAGCATTATTCGCAATACTATTTAATTTTTGTAAATCATTTGAAGAAATTAATCCTTCTTTTTTTTCTGTTGCTATTGGAATAGTATAAGAAGAATCTAAAGTAAAAAGATTATTAATATTATTAAATGAATAACTGTATATAACATAATTATCTATATCAAATAAGATAATTTTATTACCATATTTTTCATAAAAGGTAACAGCAGTAGCATTATTATTCTCTATTGAATTTATAATATTAGAAATTAAACTAGATTCTCCTAAAAAATTAACTCTATTATAATCAGAATAAAATGATTGACTATTTCCTATAGCATCATACCCTGTTATAAATTTTTCATTACTATTATTAAAATTAGCAGTATTAGAATTTTCATTAATAAAAAACTGTTTTGTACTATCAACAATATTAACATTTTGTCGTTGTCCATTTTCATCAACAATAGATAAAATAGAATTAGCAAATTCTGTTCTATTAGCATTAGTTGCAATACCATCTAATTTAGTTTTATCAATGCTTGACATTAATCCATTTGCTGATTGAGTAGCTTCTGTTAATTCTAATGGAGGATTAATTAATATTCAATTTGTTCACTGATTGTTGATATAATTTCTAAAAAATAAATAACCAGTAGTTATTCCTTGAGCTCCATAAATTAATTGAGTCTTAACAGTATTTCCAAATTGAATAAAAATACCATTATTTAATTCTATATCATTAAAATCTTGTTCAGGTCCATTTGAATATTGACCTTCTACTAAATTGTAGAATCCAACTGGAATAGAAAAATTATCTAAACTTCCATTAAATGTACCTATATCATTATAACCTTCAAACTCTCCTGTATAAATATTTTGATTTCCTTCTGAATCTTCAATAATAAGTCTATTATTAGAAATATCAATTGAAACTTTTGAAGCTTCTGCAGGAATTGAATCAAGTTTTTCTTTATCATCTTTAGACATTAACCCATCTAAAAGATAAGTAGCTAAAGAAGGTTCGTTGTAAGTTGTAGTATTTCCATTAGCATCTGTAATAGAAACTGTTTTACCATTATTTATTATTTCTGTTTTTGTTGCATTGTCCGCAATATTGTCTAATTTAATTTTATCAGAAGTAGACATAATTCCGTGAACCTCTTGGGTTACTTCGTCATAAATTTCTCCATCATTACCATTTAAAATAGAAATAGTTCTACTTCCATTAGTATCTGTAATCTCAATATCATAACCCGTAGAAGTTTGAGTTTCAGTTAAAGTAGGGCTTAATCCAGGTTCTCCTTGCGGACCAGTTGCTCCAGTATCACCTTTAGCTCCTGTATCTCCTTTATCACCTTTTGGGCCTGTAAGACCTTGTGGACCAGTTGCTCCAGTGTCACCTTTTTCTCCTTGCGTGCCATGGAAAATTTTCGTTACCGCAGAGCCATCTATATTATTAACTTGAAAAATAACTCCATCAGATTCTTCAGTTAAATCTATTGAAGGATAATTTTCAAGAACTTCATATGTTGGAAGAGGAACTGATTCTGTTAATCCATCTGATTGCGTTAGTAATAATCGAGCTCTTCCTCCTGTTCCGGCATCATAATTAACTTTTGTTATTTGAGATTTTAATGCGAACATTCTTTTTAAATGAGAGAAGAATTCCGTTAATCCACCAAGATCAATTAATTTTGCCATTGTATCTCCTTTTACTAAACTCTCATTTTACTTATTTTAATTCATTCAAATTAAATAAATTTAAATAAATAAAATGAGAAGGGATGTGTTTAAAGACATCCCTTCCTATAACTGTTTTTTAAAACATAATCTATGAATATCTTCTCTTAATTCGTCTATATTATGAAAAAAATGTTTACGTCACCTTTTAATTTATAAGTACGTTTAACATTTCTTTTTCCTAATTCTTTGGTGGTTCCATTGGTAACGCACGAATACGCGGAGCAATTTCTTCGATGATACCATTGCCGTTATCTTCTCTGTATGCCTCATATAACTTATGATAGACCTCACGCTCCTCGATGGAGTAAAATCCCTTCTCCATACACTTTTCTCAATTATCGAGCAGCATTGTCCGTGCAATGGCAAGAACGATGTTTTGTTCTGCTTTACGTTGCTCAATAATCTTGCGCTCCGTCTCGACCCGTTCGGCACGGGCTATTTCACGCTTCGAGTCGAACTTATCAAGGCGGCGACCTATTATTCTTTCCAAGACGAATACGGTCAGAGGTATTGCTATAATTTCGATAACCCCTGCAATGACTACTTGTATAACTGCTGGGTCCATTGGTGTACACTCCTTTCAAAGAAAAAGGGGTCTCGTAGGACCCCATAGTTGATATATCACCGCCTTTGCGTTAAAACGGTGGCGAGCCTATTATTCCTGTTTAATAACCTTAGGATCATTACCGTTGGTTTAGGCTCGGGCTCAAGTTCTGAATTGAGTCATAATAAATAATTATCTACTCGCCTTCTGTATGTTCCTCTCCAGTAATTCTTTCGTAGGCTTCAGAAGATAATAGTCCTTTTTCTACTAAAGCAATTAATTGAGCTTTCTTCCAAAGTCCTTTTTGATAATATTTAGCTGCTTTTGTTTCAATTGCATTAGCCATTTATTATTCCTCCGTTTCAATAACAGTATCAGTCATAAGAGCTGTAAAATCAATTTGAGCTTGAACTAATTGAGTTAATTTTAAAACGTTCTCTGCTAACTCTCTATCTGTTAATTTTTGAAGATTTAAAAGTTCTCAATATTCATCAAAGTTTTTTTCTACATCCTCATATGATACATTTTGTTTTAAAGTTCCAGAAACTTCATCTGCGGTTCAGTAAGAATAAGGATTACCTTCTGGGTCTTCAGTTTCTACAAATTCAATATTTTGACGAAGTCAAATTTCAGATTGACTTTTTCTATTAATAATTTCAATGGGTAAAATCTCATCTGCACTAATAGTTTTATTGTTTCTCATTGGCCCTCCTTTTATCTAAGGCTGATATTAATGCGCTACATTGTTTCATTATTCTATCTAAATTATAACGTCGTCGTACTCCTAAACTATCAGTATATTTTAAATATCCCCAATAACTGCAACATCTTCTTGCAAGACGTTCTCCACCTTTTTTTAAAAATCTTCGATAAGAACGTAACAATCTTCTAAAAAGATTTTTTCTTAAAGTGATACAAGTGGGAGTAATTCGATAACCAGCTAAATCTACTGGCTCTCCTTTAAAAATTGAATGTTTAACAGTACGACTACGATATGTACGTTTATTTAAACATATTTTTCAAGCTTTAAGTTCTAGATGAAAATTTTGGAAAAGATAAGTGCTTAATTCATTAACAAGGGCAGTTAATTCTTCTGGATCATCTCCAAATAAATAACCATCATCCATATACCAAACTTGATGTTTTAAATTCTTTTTTTCTTCTAGCTCATGATAACAAAAACTTACAACTAAATTTGCCATACATAAACTAAAATAACTTCCTAACTCTAAACCAAAATTATAAGAGTTAAGCAATAATTTTGCTATATATAGGATTTCTTCATTTTTAATATATTTTAATAAAACCTTGTAGACTAGAGATTTAGAAGTAGAAGGATAAAATTGTTTAATATCTACATGAACATGATATTTACAATTTCTAGTTCATCCTTGAACTTTCCTTAAATATCTAACAGCTCCTCTATTTTTAATTCCAGAAATTTGTCAATAACCTATTCTTTTATTTAAAAATTCATCTAAAGCTAAAACTACAATATAATCAAGTATTTGTTGTTTTACAGACTCAACCCCAAGTACTCTAATTTTACCATTAGTTTCTTCTAAATGATTATATCTATGAATAGGTCTAAGAGTAACTGTTCGATTTTTAATCTCCGTATATATCTCGTCAATAAGAGCATCTTTAGAATCATATTCTTTTTGAACTCGTCATTCATTTTTATGACCCGCTTCTGCTTTAAGTCATTTCTCATAAGCATACTCAATAAAATCACGAGTAATTGTAAAATGTTTTAAATATGACTTCATTTTTCACTTTCTTATTGATATTCTAAATTGAATTTTCTACCATATAGGCTACTAACCCAATTTTCTGAATATAACATTTCACTCAAAAGAGCCAGGCATATGGACTATCACGACTTTTTGCAAAGTATGTAGTCTAGATGTAACGCAAGTATATTTAATATTACTAAAAGTAATATATAAAAAACTTAGAATATCAATATGAGCGCCCGCCATTGTTCCACCTCGTGTTCGAAAGCTCGTTATTCGAGTTGAAGCATGAAGCACCTGCATTACCACCATTGTTGAGGTTACCGAAGGCCTGAAACCGCACTTTTTATACCTCACGAGCGCCCGCCAAGGAGCGCCCGCCAAAGGAAAAGTAAATACAGTTTAGAAACATAAGCAAGGGCTTCAGAACAATTTTCGTTACAAATCCCTTCTTTTAAAAATGTCTAAACCTATATTACTAAAAATTAACTATTAGACCAAGTACCATAAGTATCTGTTCCAGAAAGGCGCCCGCCAATGTCCCACCCCGTGACCGAAAGCACGCTATCCGAGGCGAAGCACGAAGCACCCGCAGCACCACCATAGTGGAGGCCACCGAAGGCCAGAAACTCGCGTAGTCCTGTTTGAGTTGTACCAGTCTTATAAGTGTAATTACCATCTCCTACACCAGTAGTTTGACTTGCACCCGTATTGGTCGTAATAATTAATCCATCTAGATGAGTAAAATCTGTTGGATATACCCATCCATCATTTGAACCTTGTCCTACTTTAAGTCCAGTATCAACAAATCCTGTTGAATTACCAGAAACTTTAGTAGAACGGTCTTTGCCAACTAATATATGTCCTTCACCATCAATTCAATTAAACATAATATCAGTTGAAATTTCCCAAGCACCAACCATATATTCAATACCTTGAAGAATAAATGGCTCTTTACCATTCATATCACCAGTAGGTGAACCATCATTACCAAGTACCTCATCGCAAGAACCGCAGTACCAAGGTAAAGTATCTACTCTATGTGTCGTTAATGTGCTAAAAGGTGTTGTAGTATTAAGATTTAATGCAACGCCATCTGCTGTAGTTTCTTTAGAAATTACTTTTGCATTATTAATAATCTGTCCACCTCTGTCAGAAGTACCTATACAAATTGTACTTCCTACAGGAATATTTGCAGCATTAGCAGCAGATAAAGTAACGTGAGTTACATTTGTCTCGGCGATAACTGGATAATAAGTTAAATAATGATTTGTACATCCGGGGAAGGCTGTTTGTGAAGATTTCGTTGCATATTTAATAAGAATCATTGTCTTAAAATACCATAAGTCATCGACTGATAAACTACCATAAGCCGCACCTTTAGCTGCTGTTAAAGTAATTAAAGTATTATAAGAAATATCTCTTACTCTAGTCATAACACCAGAGACAGAAGCAATCTTTCCATTGTAAGTTCCAATAGGATATTTAGCTCTAAGAATAAATGGTCTTAGCTGTCCATTTGCTAATACAGCACCAGGTTCAGGAATAAATCCTGTTTGTGGACTAGCAGAAATAGAAATATATTGATAGTCTTCATCTTCTTCCCACTTATACCAAAGTACACGGGTCATAATCCAGACATCTCCATTTTCACCAGTTCTACTAAACCAAGAGTCACGACCTTTAAATGCTGTTACATATGGAATGCCAGTTCCACTATAACCACCATTAACCTCCCAAGTTTTAAAAGCTGGTAAGTTTTTATAATCATCAGCTCCCGCATAAGTTTCTGTTGAAGGTGTTACACTAAGACCAGCATTATCATCAGTTTTAACACAGACTACATCATGGCTAGTATCTCATTTAGGAATACGAGTTGTATAAATTTCATCTTTATGTTCATCTTCCTCAAGTGTACTAGCTAACCATTCTGGAATTCCTGTATATTGTCCTGTTTTACTATTATAAGTAGGAACTACAACGCCTGGAGTAAACTGCTCTGAAATATAATCTCCAAGAAAGTTAGTATCAATTACTAATTTCTTTGAAGGAGAAACAGCAAGTCCATCTCCAATATCTTCACCAAAATTAGTTTCACGAGCTAATTTAAAAACATCATAATCATCTGTTTTAAAATTATTAAAAGTAGTTGTTGTAACATAATTAGATAAAGCAGAAACTAATGCTACAGTATCAGCAATTGTTAAAACACCATTTATAATTGAAAGATGATTACCAACTTTAATTCCACCAAGAGTATCTGATGAAGCTGTGGGTAAACTATAATTATTAGCATTGTCCGCAATCCCAGATAATTTACTTCTTTCAGCCGCGGTCATACCAGAAAAAGTAGATGTACTTCCCGCACTATCAGTAATAGTTAAAGTAGTAGCATTAGTAACTTCTGTTTTAGTAGCTCCTGTTGCAACTCCATTTAACTTAGTTTTATCACTAGAAGATAAAAGTCCTTTTTGACTTGTACTAGCATCAGGAACACTAATTGTTCCATTATTAATATTAATAGAAGTACCATCTGGTTGTACGATACCTTTAGCACTTCCTGTAGCGGTCTTAGCACTAATTACACCAGCAGCAGTAACATCAATTGTAGTCCCATCTGGTTGAACAGTACCACGAACAGTTGTAGTAGCTGCATCTATATTAGTACCAACATGGGTATGATTTTTATTAGCAAAGACTTCATAAATTCTAGCATAAAAACGTTGTAATCCAGCTTTACTAATAAATGTTGTACCACTATCCAATATTAACTCCTTTCTACTCCTTGTATTTTATTTATCTAAAAATAATATATTTTCCGCACTCTTCTTTTCTCAAAAATGCCCAAGTTAACTAAAATCAAATCTTATATCTTTTGCAACTAAAAGATTTGATATATCTAAAAATTGACTACACTTATTACAAATAGAGTGTCTATTTCTACATTTCATTTTACAATTTAATTTACACTCATTAAAATCAGGAACTAAAGATTTATTATAAACTTCAAATGGTAAACCTTTAATAATTTCTTGTAAATTACCATATCATCTTTTATTTATAAAATAAGTATCATATAAAACGTTTAATAAATTTCAATTTATTTTATTATCTTGAGTTGTAACATCAAATTCCGCAATATCAAAGTATCAATCAAAATATGTATCTTCAGGTCTATAAAATACAATATTCTTTTCCTCTTGGTTAATTAACATTGAATGAGGTATTGTATTTAAAACAACTCTTAAGTTTACTCCATACTGTCTACAATAATTCTTAACATTATCCATTTCATAGCATAAATCATCTTGAATATAGATATCTGAAACACCAAGAGATAAGATAGAATGTAATTGATAATAGTTACAAGGAATTAATTCTTTTTTAAAATAAAAATCAATACCTTTCTCTACAAATTGAGCGGACAATGCTCATTTTCTTGGATTTAAAATTATTTTAATTTTACCTATTTTATTTAAAGTTTCTAATTCTTTAAAATTAATTTCAGATTTTATATTTATATTAATAACTTTATCAGGAAAAGCTGTAATGAAATTAACTAAATTTTGATATTGATTTTTATTTGAATCATAATCAATTATAAATTCATCAGCTTTACTATTAAGTTTTCCATTCGCTTGGAATGGAATAGCTAATTGCATAAATTCCTCCTTTAAACAAAAAAAGCCACTCTCCTACGGAGAATGGCTTTTTACTCTCTTTTATTTATCTATTAAAAAATTCCTGTTAAAAAATCTGTAATTGAATTTAAATATGCATCATTAATTTCACCTTCATTTAGTTTATCCATTGAAAAAGTAGGAGATGGTGTAGTAAATCTTACATTTTTAGTTTTTTCTTCTTTAAGAAGTTCAGTTAATCTATTAACTTCTTGAGCTAACTTAACAACTTCTTGTTGAAGTTTTTCATTTTTCGCTCTAAGTTCAATATTTTTATGACGAAGTAAAGTTTCAACTGAACTATCAGGAGTAGTAACTTTTTTCTCTTCTTTTGTTTTAATATTTACATTATCAAAATCTTTCATAATTTTCTCAAATAATTGAAGTAAATCTTTTCCTTCTTCTGCAACTTCAAAATCATTACCATTGGAATCTTTTACATTTACTTTAACCTTAGAATTACCATCCTTATCTGTAGACATATCTGTATTTAATTTATAAAATAACAAAGATACCACGTCCTTTCTCTAAATAATATAATTATTATAAAAGTAACAGCTACTTTTTTCTTTTATTTTGCCCAAATTAATTGAGGATATTTTTTTATATTATCAAATGTTAACAACTCAGTGTTATTATCTAAAACTTTTTTCATTTCTAAAAGTTTATTTTTATCTATATTATAAAAATAATTTTTAAATAAAAAATGTTCAATATACCAATATTGAAAATAAGTAAATTCTATATCTAAATTTAAATCATATGGTTTTTCACGATGAACATAATAAATTAAAGGGCTTTTTCTAGCATCCTGAAATTCTTTATTAAAAGCTAAAAATACATCTTCACCACTTTTAAAAACAGATAAATATTTTTTATTAATCATATCTTTTAAGCATTTATCACAAAGATTAATAGTATTTCTTTCATGTTCAAAAGCATATTCAGCATAAGAAAGATAACTCCTATGTGAAGTTGTAATAAATAAACTGTACATTTTTTTATAATGATTATCTACTTTTCTACAATTCCCGCACATATATAAACTTTGACATGTTGGACAAACTTTAGAAGAACCATGTACATCAATCTCTTCTCCGCAAATAAGACAAGAGCATTTTCCAGAAACATTTAAAAATAAATTACCATTTACTTTATTCCTAGAACAATAATATTTGTTAAGAGGGTCTGCTACAACATCATTATATAAATTATTACTTCCTAAAAATATATGATTACCAAAACAAGCTTTATCATAGCTATCAATCATATATTTAATTTCTTCCATTGATCCATGATGTAAGTCATTATCATTTTCAAAATACACACTATCTTTGTACTCTTGGTTATGAAAACTATATTTCCATTTTAGATTTTTATAAACTAAATCTTCTAGAATTTTTAAACATCTTTGAGACATATCATCATCTGAAAATGGATAACTTTTACCTATAAGAATAATTTTCTTATGAACATAACCAATAGCTCTCCACATTTTATTAGGAGCTATATATTGAGAACTTTCAGGATTAATAAAATATTCAGTATTAGGATTTTCAATATAACACACTACAGCCATGTTTGAGTTAAGTAATTCTATAGTACCATTGCTATAACAACCTTCTCTTTTCCAATTTAAACAAGAACTCCAATTACTATTATTATCACTAAGAGTCATAAAGTCAATTGGATGAATTGAAATAACTAAATTAGAAGTAGTATGTGTAGTTGTGCGGATAATAGAGATATCATCTCTCCATTTTTCAAAAAGTTTCATATTAGGATAATTATAATATTCTAATACTTTTCTGATTGCCCGCATAATTTTAGTTCCACTTTTAATAATTAAATCTTTCTTTCCCTCTTGGGCAAATTTCAATGGTTCATCAAAAGTATTATTATAATAATTATTAAATACATCTTGATAATCCAAGAGTCGAAGAAATGTAAAATAAGAAGGCGCGGGAATTGAATCAGAATTTAAAAAGAATAGAAAACTATCTTTAATAAACTCATTAGTTAAATGATAATCATTGATAACTTGAGACGGATTTTGTCGCATCATAAATAAAATATCTGATGGAACAAAAGTATCAAAATCATAATGGATAGAAGCTGGATAAGAATAATAATCTTTAAGTTTTTGTATAAGATATTTATTTCTAACTTTTGTCTCGATGGGAACAGAAATTTTTAATTGTTTTCCTAAAGCCTTAAATAAAGTTAACTTATTTTTATTCCAATTATTTAATACATTTTCTAAATTAATTAAATTAAAATTATTTACTTTTAAATATTCATTAATAGTTTGTTTATCAATATCTGTAAGACAGTCTATAGGAAACAACGGCAACACCCCTTAGTCCACTAAATCTATCTCGTCAATTTTATTCTTTATAGTTTGCGGGAGGTCATAATATCTCAACCCATAACTTTCAAGAAGATTATCTATATCACTTGCCCGCACATTTTTAAGAGGAATCATTTGTTCAATATCGTTTTCAAAATCTTTTAGGTCTGCATATATTCTAAAGGCCACGTTGCTCACACAAGTATCAAGATTGAATTTCATAATTCCTCCTTTTTCTTAATATAATTATAGCATGTTTCTAGAAAAATTGTCAAAAAAAAATTCCGCACTTCATAAAAAGAAATACGGAATAGAGAAAGGAAAGAAAAGAAAGAAAACTAGTAGTTTTCAATAATATAACTAATAAGGTTTTTCCCAGTTTTTTGAATTTCAATAAACTTAAATACCTTATCGTTAAGCGCAGTAATTAGATGGATATTATCTGCTGGACTATGAGCAGTAGTATGATAATGACCTAAATCAAAACTATAAACTTCTGGAGTTCCGTACTTATTAGTATACTCACGATAAGTTTGAGAAGTTGAAGTCGAATGATACCAACCATAGCCTTCCCACTCATTTACATCCATAGTCTGCATATCAGAAATAATAAAGATATTATCATACTTACGATTTAAAATCTGATAAGCTGAACCTAAGCAAGTTCCAAATCCGCAGCCATCATTAGCACACATTTGATTAATAATTTCAAATGGAGTAATATTTTTACGGAAAGTCTTCTCAAGAGCAGTATTACCAAACTTGACAAAAGTTACATCTGGCTGACTTAGATAAATAGCAGCAGCAAAACAGGCTCCAAGTTGCTTAATAGTCATATTAGACTGCTTACTAACTCTATCTTCCATTGAACCAGATACATCAAGAATAATAGCACTATGATTAAGGTCTGGCATATTTCCGCAAGAATAAATAAATGCTTGCTCAAGGCCACCAATAATAGCAGTATTAACATATCCAGCATTTTTAATTGCCATATAAGCATTATAAATTTGATATGGATACACAAGACTACGTTTAATAGCAGTCTCATTAGTTAGTTGTGGGACAAGATATTTTTGAATATCTGTATTTGAAATATTAGCTTCAATAATATTACGAAGATTACGAAGTAGAGCAAGATATCCTAGCTTGCCTTCCCGCACAAGACGTACCCACTCTTTATTCTTATCGTCTTTGCTCTTGGCAGTTGAGATTTTTACTTCCCAAGTATCAGGAGCATCAATTTGATTCTTCTTGAAAGCAGTAATAGCCTTAGATTTAGGATGACAAATATTAATACAATCATAAAGATTGTACTTCTTTCCTAGCATTTTATATTTAGCAAGCTGATACTCTTTAAGAGTAGAAAGATAATCTCCAGCACCACGAACAAAACCGTGTGACCAATGTTGACCAAGCATATCCATAGCAGCAAGAATTTCTGCTACATCATCAGGACGATGAAAATATTTAGCAAAAAGTTGACGCTTGCCACTGAATTGTTTGTCATTAATCATAGCCATAGTAAGCTGAGAAATACTACGAAGTCCAAGCTCATTGCGGCTAAATTGAGCAATCTTACCAGCAATTTCTGGTCCATATTTAGCGATAATTTTTTCAGTTAGTTCAATATAACGCTGTTGAACCTGCTCTTCTGTTTCATAATATGAATCTCCAAGATAGCTTGAAAAAATAAAATTAGACCATTCATCTTCAAGAGTGTGTTGATAAGCCTTACCACCCTCATAAGTGTTATAGGTCTGTTTAGGAGCTGTAGTATTCCACTTCATATTAAAACCTCTTTCTATTCGGACAAATCACGACTAATCATTAAAATCACTATAATCAATAAGTTTAATAAATCCATTCCGGAAACCAATGTTATTTTCAGATAAATCTCCAATATTAAACCTATCAAGAAAGAAGAGAAAACGCTTTACAGCTTCTTCTCCATAATTATCTACAAAGAATCCTAGAGAATAATTATCAATAACACAATAATTCTCAAACTTTAACTCTAGTCCCTTATTATAAGAATCATTATAAGTTGGAGACTTATAATAATCACAGTTAGATTCCATAGTACTATCTGCAAGTTCTGATACATAAATAGGATGATGATTAATTTCACAAAGATAATAAGTGCGGGCAAAGAAATCATCAATATTCCATTCCTCGGCCTTATTACCTATAAAAGCTTCTACATTACAATAATCCCATGAAGAAGTCTCTTCACGATAGCCGCTCCAAGCTCCAAAGACATAATTAGCATACTCATAGCTATCACGATACAGTTCTCCATTTTCATCCTCATCTTCAAAACCAAGAAAAGGAATTTTTACACAATATCCAAGATTAGAAATTTTAGTGAAGAAAAGAACACATTTACTTGCTCCAGCCCGCACACTATAACAATCAGGCAGATTTTCCTTCATAAAATCAACACAAGAATTATCATAATCAGACCAACAAATTTCATCAAAATTAATATTTGCAAGCTGACCACGGAGATAATTTTCAATTGTCTGTGCAATCTGCGAAGTTAACATGTATTTCCTTTCTCTCTTTTATAATTATATTATAATCTAAAATAGAAAAAGTTGTAAAGTATTAATATTCAACAATATTAATAATATCTTCTTCACCAAGAGTAAGATTACCAAAATCATCATTTTCAAAATAATAAAGAGTATAACCACTTGGAAAAGTAGTCTTACCAATATAACGATAAATCTTATTCTCATAAAGATAATAATGATTCTCTTCAAACTTCATAGCCAAACTCCTTTCCCCTTCTCTTTAATAATATTATATCATTTTTAAATATCAAGAGACAAGAAAAAATATTCTTCATTATTCTAAAGAGATTTTGTCTCTTGGAGTCTTTCAATTTCAAAATCAATATATTGTTTAGCTTTTTGCAAATCTGTAATAGCATCTTCTTTGCGGCCAGCCCTTGAAATATATTTAAGAGCATTTCCTAAATAAAAATTTAAACCTCAATCCATAATAACTTTACGAGGTTCATATATTCGTCCCGCAATATAATGTTCAGGACTAGAAACAATATCATTACTCATTTATTTCTCCCTCTTGGTCTAAATAGTTGGTAAATAAAGTCCATAATTCTTTATAAGAATAATTTTTATCTTTTTTTAAAAGACCTAAATCAAAACAAAGAAATTGTAGTGTACTTTTTCTAACACTATCTCCACAAATAATTTTAACTTTTTGACCTAAAGATAATTTATTATACATTTTATAATTTTCTTCCACACATAGGACAATATTTAATTGCTTTAGTTATATAATTATTCATAGAATGAGGGCCAGTACCACTTCCATAATGACATTCTAAATAATTTCTTTTTATTTGAATACTTAGTCCTCATTGAGAAACTAAATAACTATTACTTCAAGGGTCACAATATCCACATTTAATTATAGTTTCACTATTACTCAGCATCCTCATCTACCTCTTCAATATCGCTATAAGATTCTTCCATATCATCAAGCCTGAGCATTCCCATAATACTGCGACCAGTATCTATAGCATGTTTTTGCTTATTAATATGCAAAATTCTCTTTGATTCACCTTCAAATTCTAAACCTTGTTGATTTTTAAAAAATTCTAAATCTTCTTCAAACCAAATAAGATTTTCATAAATAAAACTAGTAGGAGTATGACCAAATATTACATCACAAGGAAGCTTTTCTGTATCATAAAACCAATTATCTCTTACCCATAAAAGAGTTTGCGCCCATTGGTCAGGAAAATCTGGAATTTGTATCATATCTTGACGACCATACTTATAATTACTGTCAGACATTCTAACACCATTTAAAGCTAATCCAGCATGAACAAGAAGGAAACGACGATTATTGACATTTATATCATAAAACATTGGCCATTTCCGCACCCATGATACAAAATCTATAATCTCTTGCTCATTCCACATTTCTATTAAATCAAAATAAGTTTTATAGCCTCCATTTTGAGCCCAAATAATACTATCAGAACTTGACATAATATTATGAGAATATGAGTATCCATTTAGAACGGATAACATCATATCTTCATGATTACCAAGAAGGAAATGTACATTTGATTTTTGGTTCATAGCCCATTTACACATTTCACCGTTGTGCGGGCCACGGTCTATAATATCTCCTAGAACATAAAGTTCATCATTGTCATTAAAATTAACCTTTTCAAGTAGGTCTAAAAATCTGAAATAATATCCATGAATATCTGAAACAACATAAATAGCCATTACATCTCCTTCCTCTTTAATAATAATATTTTATCATAAAAAAATAGCTCCTGACAATTGTAAAAATTATCAGAAGCTTATCTAGTTTTTCATACTATAAATATAATAATTATTATAAGAATAATTAAATATAAATAACTACTGTTATCTTTAAACTGTAAAGAGTTGTCATTTTGAACAAATGGCACCCTTTCCGCAGTAATAACCAATCTGTGAGAATTAATTCCATAAGGAGTACAAGTAAATAAACTAATTAAATCTTTTCCTTCTATTGGTTGAATCAATTCTTCTAATTTTTCTGGTTCTACCATATCATCTATTTGACAGACAGAATAACAATATACATCTCCAAGAGTACGAAGAAGTATTTTATCTCCTATTTTTAATTTTCTAATATTATCAAACATTTCAGCATTCCGCATACCAGAATGTCCAGCTATCACACATCTTGAATTTATTCCACCAATAGGTAAAGCAGTATAATCTACATGACCAGCTCCCTTTGCTAAAGTAGCTTCATCAGTTCCGTGGAAAATTGGCATTTCAATTCCTAAAGATGGAATTTCAACTACTGTAATTACTTCATTTAATTGTTCTTTATAATCTAATATTTGCGAATCAAGGTCAGGAATAATTATATCATCATTTGTTTCATCTTTTCCACCCATATTAGTATTATTAATTTGATAATTATTAATTAATAATTTATTATATTCAACTGCATTTACTAATTGTTGTTCTTTATTATCTATATTTTGAGATTGTTCTATATAAGTATATTGATATTGTTTTGTATTTATAAATTTAATTGTAGGATATACAAATATTAATAAAGCAGCTATAATCAATGATATAGCTGCTCATTTATTTCACTTATTCATCTATTTTAATTCCAATCTTATGCGCAATTTCATATGCTCTTTCACGATTGCGTTTCATACTTACAGGATATCCAGCTGGTATGCCAAATTCAAAACCATAAGGACATTTCTCACCTATTCTGATAGCGCAATGCCGTTTTTTACCACTAAAAAATTGTTTAGCACAATTTGGATGATTTCCATCACTTCCATCTGTATCAAAATGCTTACATGCTTCACACAGATAATCTTCTAATCCAAGCATTGCCATAATTTTACTCCTATTAAAACTTAAATTAAAATTTAATCCATAAAAGTTGTGCGTTCAACCCAGACCATAAAATAAGAATGTGCATCTTGAAGAACAATTGTTCCACAATCTACGTCAGTATCCCATCCATGACCGACACGATATTCCCAGCTATAATATTCTTCATCTTCAGAAAGATATTCGTCAGTTGCAAGTTCAAGAACGAATTCGTTTGCAGCGTCAATAGTAGAAAATATTCCACGAGTAGTTACATAATGAGAACCATATCCCCAATTGTTTTTATCATTAACATAATGCTCTTCAAGAACAGTAAAAAGTGTAACACCCATGAGAAATCCTTTCTTTCTCCTTTACTTTAATAATATTATATCATAAAAAGAAAAAACTGCCAAGAATAAAATCTTAGCAGTTAATTATTAAAAGATATAATCATTAGTATGGTCACTATAAATTACTTCATCATTTGTTTCTGTCCATTTATCCATATCAATATCAAATTTAGTTTCATATTCTTCAATACCGGAATTCCAAAGATACCATCCTTCTAAGTAAGGATAATTTATACATTCGACAATTTCTATCCAATGTTTATCATAAGGTTTTCCATAAAAACTAAATCCTCTAGATACTCTCCTATCATTTAGGAAATGATTTGTATCTGGTATTTGAGCCAACCTTTTATTATCATGTCGAACTATATAATATTTTAATTTAGTTGACTCATTAGGATTAAAGGGGCAACATCACCTAAATCTTTATTATCATTTTTTAAAAGAAGCATTAACATTAATGGATTAGACATATCAAGCTTTCCATCATTTAGCATAGAAAACATTAAAAGATTTTTTATATCAAAATCATGATTATTCATCATTAAAAATGGAAGCATATTCCCAAAAGGATTATCTTCATTTGCTTTAAAATCTCCAATAGGAGTAATAATTTTAGTTACAAAATTAAAATTAAACATATTTTTAGTAGGAATTACAGAAATAACTGTTCCATTACTAATATCAATAACGTCTAAAGTATTATCTCCAATAGCTTTAACGAAACAATAATGCTTATTATGACGAATAATATCTCCAATTTTAATATTCTTGATTGGTGCGGGCATTGCCCAAATCATATCAGGAATATCAAAATCAAAAGCATCAACATTAATAATATCATTAGTTTCAGAATTAAAAGCTACAAAATTTCCATCAACATTTTTAATAGCAAGACCATATAGAGACATACGAAGAGTATTTTCCATATCAGTATTCTTAATAGGGCCAAATTCAAAATTACCAAATAGATTGCTCATTTTATTATCTCCTTTTATGCACAAAAACTATTAAAATAAAGAAAAGCAGCTATAGTTTTTCCATCAATAATTTTATGTTCCTTAATAGCTGTTTTAACTTGATGATAAGAAATTAAATTAATATCAATAAATTCACTATTATTAGGATTTGAACCTACAAATTCTAAATCATCTGCATAAAAAATATCAATATGTTCTCCTGTAAAACCAATAGAAGAAGCAATTGTGGTTAAATATTGCATATGCTCAGCTTGATAACCAGTTTCTTCTAAAAATTCTCTGCGGGCAGCTTGAATAGGAGTTTCTCCATCATCTACTTTTCCTGCGGGAATCTCAATCACAACTCTATCAACTGATGTTCGATATTGTCGAATTAAAACAATTTTATTATCTTTAGTCATTGCAAAAATACCAACTGCATTTGGTTGTTTGACAATTTCTCGAATAGTTTCTTCCTTATTTGGAAGTTGTACAATATTCTTTTCAATATCAAAAATTTTACCTTTAAAGATAATTTCTTTATCTATAATATTGTTAGTTAGTTTTTCATCACTAATATCTTCACCACTAGCATAAAAATCTTTTACTAGAGGTATTCCTACTTGTCCCATTTTTCAGACCACTCCCCACACCAATCATATATATTTACTTTAGGAAATCTATAATATTTAGATGTTGAATATCCGCACTCAACTACCGCAAACTGTGGAGGAAATCTATGACATTCACCTTTTTCTTTTCCATAATTTTTTTCAAAAAAGATACAGGTTTTACAATTTTTACTGCACACACTCATTTAGTTCCCAACAATATTCAACATCTGTAAATTTATCAATTTTAAAATGACGCAAAGAAGCTGGCTTAGTAAGACCAGGATAAAACTTCCAATATTCACTTCCGTCATACTCAAAACGACGAAGTGAGTCTCCATTTTTAAAAACAATCATAAGGTCTACAGGAATATAATTAGTTCCATAACCATTATCATAATTAGTATTATCAGCTACTTTAAAAAATTCATCAATATCAACTCGGAAACGATAATTACCAATCCAAGCAATATCGCTAATAAAATGATTAACATTCATAATCTTGTCACGAGTTTCTTTACCAAAATTTACAATACTCATGAAAATCTCCTTAAAGATAAACATCAAATAGCTGACAGATTTCCCGCACTTCCATTTTATCTAATTCTTGTACTCTTGGGTCTTTATTTATAATTAGCTTATATAACTCTATATAAATTTTTTGCCAATCAATATCTTCAACCCAATTAATATAAGGAACCTCTCTATCTGTTCCATCTGGCAAAATAAAATAATATTTATTTACCATTTTATCATAAACAATATGAGAATCTCTTTTACTAATACTCAATATTATTTTTCCTCTCATAATGTATTGTAATTAGATAAGCAATGCCCAATCCTCCACAAATACCAACAATAATAGCCATAATAATAATAATAAAAGTTACAAAATCAATAAAAGTCATTTTGTCACCAATCTATAAACAACTAAGCCCCGAGTGATTTAGTAGTATCTGCATTAAGACGTCCCGCACGAACAGCATCTCGTCCTGCTTGAACGCCTTGTTCATAATTACAAAAACCAGCATTAGTTAGAGAGGTATCTTTAATCTTACCCCAACCTGCGGTAATATTCTCGAATTCTTCATCTACCTTTTGGGAGCGAACAAGCATAAGTTCTTTACATTGCTTTTCAAGCTCTGCACGAATACCATCTATAAAAGCTATAGCCGCAGAATTGTAATAAGCTCCATAAAGACCTTCACCTTGTCCACGATATTTACGAGATTCACTATTGGCATAATCATTTACACAAGTATACATCTTATTGTAGACAATAACTGCTGCATTAGCATCAAGATTACGACCAACGAATACTGCCGCATGTTTACGACCATACTTAGACCAATAAATACGACAACGATAATTGTCCGCAATTACTTGACCAAGTGTATACTTAAATTTCCTATAAGAAAGTTCAGAAGGAACTTCTACAATTTCAAAAGTTGTAGTTTCATAAAGCTCAGAATCTTGAACATCATACTGAGCAATAAGGCGTTGAGCCATGAGAGAAGCTGCAACAGCTTCCTTCTTAGAAGTATTATCATTTGCAAGAGCAAAAAGCTTTTGAATTTTTTTAATGATATCTTCACGATTTGCCATTGCTAATTCCTTTCTCTCACTTTCTTTAATTATATTATAATATAATTCTAAGTCTATTGAAAAGAATTATTTTTAATTACCCATTTCTCTTGGAGAGTATATCAACTGTCCAGTTTCATAATCACGATAAGCTTCTCCTTTATAAATTAGATAAGTCTCTTCTCTTTCAATATTTCTAGCATCCTCTGTAGTCCAACAATTTTTACGCATTTCTTCTAATTTATCATATTCTGGAAAATAACTCATAATATTAAACCTTTCTCATTAAACAAGAGTAATAATAAAGTTCTCATTAGAATGTTCATTACAATATTGACGAGCTACAGAATAATAATGAGTATAGAAACCAACAATCATTCCTTCATCCCAATCTTTTTCAGTAACTACTAGATATTCAATATCATCCTCATAACGAAATTCAACAATACCATCATCGGGATAGTGACGGAAATTACCCATTATTATCTCCTATCGGAAGAAATACCAACTATTCTTAGGATGCCCACACTCTATAATATAAACACTACTTTTTGTTTTATTTGCCCAAAAATTACCAAAGAGATTTAGATTATGCTCGTTTTTAAATTTTTTATAAGTAATTTTATGTCTATTTACAGTTTCAACACGATAAGTAGCTTCTGGATTAAAAGTTCTCATAAATCTTTTCTCCTTTCTTTTAATAATATTATACTATAAATTAAAACCAAATGCAAATAAAAAAATCCAGCCTTAAGATTAAAGACTGGATTTAAAAGTTAATTAGTAATATTTTCTACAACATTTTCAAGGGTAGTCCCACGAAGAAGAGTATTGATAGTATCAGCAACAGCTTCATCTTTTGCGATTGCATATGGAGACATATGTTTAGTAGCACTATCAAGAATATCTGCATTAGCTCTTGCGGTTAATGCTGCTACTAGGTCTGGACCAATAGCTTCTACAATTGTTTTAATTGTATTAGCGTAAGATTCTTGTTTAGCTTTTTCAATAGCTGCAATATCGCGTTGTTTATCAATTACCGCATCTGTTTGAGCTTTGTTTCTCTTTAATTCTTCTGCTTGAATTGCATTAAGAAGTTCTTGTGCATCATATCTTGCTTGAGCTGCTGCCTCTTCAATTGCATGCTGTTTTTCAGCAATTAGTTCTTCTTTGTTCATATTATCAATTGTAAGTTGATGATTATATTCTGCAATCTTTAATCGTTTTTGATTATCTAGTTCAGCTTCTTTTAGCGCAAATTCATTAAGTTTTTTAGAGACTTCATATTGAGCTTCTGCATTTGCAAGGTCTAAAGTTTTTTGAACAATTTCATCTTGATGACGTGTGAAAATATCTTCAAAATATTCATCAACTTTAATAGAAAGTACGTCAACATCATAAACAAACATACCATTTTCATGGAAAGTTCGACCAATAGTAGAAGAATCTGGACTGATATTTAATACAATATTCCGCACAATATCAGTAGAATCATTATAGAATTCTTGAATATTATATTTTTTAATTTCACGTTTAAGAAGAGAACGCATATGGTCAGTTAAATATTTTACATAATTTTCAACATTAAACCATTTATCTCTATAAGAATCTAAGAAATTAACACAGTAAGAAACTTTAATGTCTACATCAACAAAGTCCGCGGTTTGAGCATGAATAATATCTGCCACTTTATTATTTTCAATTCGTAAAAATCCTGTGCGGAGAATATGGTCAGTAGTTTTTGGTTTCCCTGTCGAAAGCTCCATAGCTTCAATAGTTTCATCATAATTTAGTAAACGAGTAGTTGGTCCTACAACTACTTCTCTCTTTCCACTCTTGGATACAATATTAATAGCATAACCAGTCCAAACATCAACTGTTACTACTCCATCATATTTAGTATCAAGAGTAATTGTGCGGGGCTTGGTATAAGAAGTTCCACGTCTTAAAGAATCAATTTGTAATGTATCAGTAATACTTGCAAGAGTAGTATAACTAACTGCTGCATCAGTAACAGCAAGTTTACGGTCATTAACATTTTCTTGTAATCCTACATTATAAAGTAAAACTTCTTGATTCCCAGGATACATAAGCTCACATTCTTTTTGAGTAAGCTTACGTTTAACAACAACTTCTGTGCGGGGATCGGGGAGATACATTAATGGACCTTTAATAGTGGTAATTTCACCATTAAGCCTATTAAGAATATAACGTCCTTCACCTTCTGGAATTGCAATAGCATAATGCATAAACTTACCATCATATTCAATCATTGCATGTTCTGGACGAGGATAATAAATCATTTGGTCTTTACCAGTAATAAATAACTCTTCTCCTATAGGATGATGACCATTATCATCTTCATATTCAGCAATTACTTTAACATAAATACCACTAATAGGAGAAAGTTCTAATGCTTTAAAAATAGAATCTCCATTATTATTTGTAATAAATGTTTCAGTAGGTTGCGGAAATACTACAGCAGGACCGTGAATATATCGCTTTTCTCCGTCCTCATCTTTAAGAATAGCGTATTCAAGACGCTCAAGTGTTACAGCGTCCCGCACATAAGTATTATTATCTAGAGGAATTACTTCGATTCCTGTTGGTGGAATATAGAAAGATACTTCTGTACCTTTAATAACAAGCATTTGACCAACAAAGTAATCTTCTTGTTTAGCTTTAACTTCATTACCTTCTGCATCAATTACAGTTGCATTTGCACTCTTGGCAGCTTCCGCATCATAAACTCTAGCAAGTAGATATTGATTAGAACGAAGCCTATGACCTCGAATTACACGAGTCATTTGACCAGGGAATAAACTAAATGAAGTTGGGCCAGGAATATTAATTTTATGTCCAATTTCAAGCTCAGGAGAATTAACTGCCTTAGCTTGTTCTGGGTGAGAATTGTCTATAGCAGGATTTTTAAGAACAATATACCATCCTTCTGGAGCAGAAACAAAAAGTTGTCTTGCTCTATCAAAATCTTGAGTTTCTTTAAAACGTTTAGTTTTAGTATCAAAAACTACAAGATTTTCCTGTCCAGAAATTGTCATTGTAATAGGGCCAGTATAAGTTTTAATTGTTCCATTTGTTTTATTTTGTAAAAAACAAAATTCATTTACACTAAGAACCAAATCTCTTTGTCTATTGGGAGTATCATAATCATCATCATATCTTGCCATATTAACCTACTTTCATTACAGGAATATTTAAACTAGTACAAAGTTGATAACTTAATAATATTATTTCAATTAAAATAAATAAAGCACCATGAATATATAATATTATTTTCCAAAAAGGAAGGTCTTCATTAAATGCAAGAGTACTAAATAAAAATATAAAAACTTCAGGTAATAATATTCAATATCAATTCATTTTTTTTATCCTTATGTAAAAGAAAGAGTGCGGAGCACTCTTTCTTAACAGAGTCCAAGAAACTCTCGTCCTCGAATAAATGCAAGCTTCTTAAGCTGAGCAAAGTTTAGAGTTGGATAATTATAACGCTTTAGAAGTTGATTATCAAAATCTTCATTAATAAAATCATCCCAAATAAGGTTAAGAAAGAAACCAATAAACTTACCCTCATTCTTCCACTCATCTTCTCCAAGAGCGATAAGAACCTTATTCTTAGTCTTTTCGAGCTTAGCATTAAGCATACAATCAGCAATAATAGCCTTTTCATCTGCTCCAGGCTCAACTACCACATGATGCTTTTGTCCCTTAGATTCTACATATTCCTTGCGGACAATCTTAGCGATTTGGAAATGCCCATACTTATCACGATAAGCATAATTCTTAAGAACTACACCTTCAACGTGCTCGTTCTCAGGAACAATATAATGACAATCTTCTACAAGCTGAAGAAGTTCATCAAAAGTTGGATTTTCAAGCTTAGCAATTACTGGAACGACATTATCTGGAATAAGATTGCGGAGTTCAATGAAAATATCATCATCAGGAGTATAAAAACCCTTATGGTCTACAGTAAAGGCTTCCATATCTGAACGGTCTATATTAGCATCTCGAAGGTCAAATACATAAAAACCACCACGAAGATAATACTTAATAGTTCCGATGAACTTGCGGCCAAAACAGCCACCAATCCATTCTCCATAAACAACAATGTTAGGATGTGCCTTACAAAAATCTCGAATTACATCTGCAACACCATCAGTAATATTAAGAATATAATCACAGAAACCTGCGTTATCCTTTTCAAGAGTAATAATACGATTGCGAGACTGAACAACAAAGTCCTGTCCATCCCAATAGATAGCAGACGAAGTACCATCAATCTTAGGCTCAACATAGACAGTACCATTAAGATAACCGTCTACATCTTGCTTACCATAACGAATAACATGGTTATACTTAAAGAAATCCTTGGTCATTAGAATATCTCCTTTCACTCTATAAGTATATTATATAATATTCTTAGACCAATAGACAAGAAAAATTTAAGAGTATGCGGGAGGATCGCCACCTCCACAAAGACCTATAATCACTACAGCGGCAACAAGAAACAATGCAAAAATCATTCCAAAACTCAATTACGACACCTTCTTAATAAAATGAGGGCATGTCCCGCACTTTTTATCCTCCATAAAGTATAACCTCTTTAAGATTCATTTCTTTAGCTTTTTGATAAGCTTCATAAAGAGATTCTACAATAAAATAGCCTTCATATTCAATTTTTTCAATAAGAAGTCGAGTAAAAGCTGTAATTTTAGGGTCATCAAAATAAAAGCAAAGATAAAATACAGCTTTCTGGTCTATAGTAAGATTATCAAAATACTTCTGTGCAAAATCATCTTTTTCAAGTTCAAGAAGTTTATGATATATAACATAATGAGGATTATTATAAAGACGAGTATAAAGAGTCTCTATAAATGCAAGATTTTCAATTGGAATATGACATTCAGTATCAGAACAAGCACGAGTATAACCTTCATTAGAAAGTTCAGAAAGAGCTTCATAAAGGTCTGTATTTTCCCAACCGCACCAAGACCAAAAAATATCTTTAATAAAGTCACGGTTTTCATCGTATTCGTGAGTGGAAAAACCAAGTTCAAATCCCATTATTATCCCTCACAATCATATAGCAAATATGCAATTTCATCATATGCATCGTTTTTAGTTGCAAGAAAATATTCATGTTCATGATTAATCCAACCAAAACGAATATAAATATTTTCTTTCTCAGCTTTATAAATAAGAGTTTCAATTATAGGTTCATACTCTAGACTTTGTTCAGATTCATATAATGATTTAATGGTTGAAAGATAAGAGAAAGCATTTGTATTATTGTCGTAAGAATCTGGATACATTTCGGTATTAATACCTATCATAGTCATAATCCTCTTCATAAGAATCCCAGTACATATCTTCATTGTAGATGTTCTGTGCAAAAGCATCTTCACGAGTCGCAAGGAAAAGTTCTCCACGATGTCCTACCCAGTCATATTCAATGCGAATACGCTGCCCAAAAACAATAGAAATAGACTTCTCAAACATATCAATCCTTTCTCCACTGAAGGTTTTTACAACTTCAAGAATTTTTGTTTGATATTTAAGAATTTCTTCACTATAGCTCTCAGGATAATCATTCTCATCAATATAGAACATCTTTCTCTCCTTTCGACAATTATATTATATCATTTTAATTTTACAGTTGAAAATAAAAAAAATAGGGCGTCTCAGCTGGGTTTTAAGACAGGGTCCGGACTATCTTAAAACAACTTCCTAACTGAGACGCCCAAAAATCATCAAGGAGGATGCATATCATTGCTCCTTTAGTTGAAAGCCAATAGGACTAAACAAAATATCAAGGAGGATGCATAAAATCCTTTCTCTTAATAAATACTAGTCCTGCTTAAGAGCGTAACGCATAGGGTGAGACTTCTTCTCAGGAGCCACCTTGGTTAGAATACCATCGTTAATTCCTTGCACAAGAATTGCAGTAGCCTTATGCACAGAAGGACGTCCAGTATTGTCAACCGGAAAATCCTTTGCAATAGTAGCAAACTCACGAGCAGTAAGAGCTACGTCTTCACCATCGAAAAGATGAAGATTCTTCTCCAAGAGCTTAGCATTCTGACGATGGGCTACGGTCTCACCAGTATTCTTAGTAGTAGTCTGGAGCTTAGAGAGCATGTTATCAACAACCTCAAGAACATCTGCGTTGTCATAACCATTCTCACGAGCGAAAACGATAATCTGATTGAGAGCGTCCTTGCGGGTAACATTAAACTTCTTAGCCATAATGGCTCCTTTCGTGTCCTACGGGTCAAACACTTTTTGTGTTTTGTCCTCTCCCCTTTGGACAATTATATTATATAATGAAAATTGAACAGTTGGGAACAAGAAATTTTATTCAGTTGATAAATTATTTTTATTTAACTGGTAAAATAGAATGATAAACACACACATGATTTTCGTAAATATAATCTTCGAAATGATAATGTCCGTGATACCAATAGTCGAAGTCTAATGTTTGATCTAACTCTTCAAGAAAAAGCTCTCCTTCATTATCTTCATAATCATTATATATATCTATTTTTTTAGCTATATTATTGAAGTGTGCGGGAGCATCGTGTGACATGATATAGTTAACTTTGTTTGAACCATAATTTTTAAGGGTTGCCCGCACATCCTTTATATCTATTTCCTCTTGGTTCCACCATGTTATATGATTTATTCTATACGGTAAATTTCTTCTTTTTGCTATTTTTATAAAGGATTTTTCTTCTTTTTCAAATATATATTTAGAATCGTGAGATTTCGCTCCAGCTATGCAGAGTATTATTTTATTATCTATTTTTAAAATACAAGATTTATCTATCCAATAAAATTGTTTATCTTGTCTAATAGTTCCAGAAATTAAAAAGTTTGGTTGAACTATTGGTAGAGTTTCTATAAAATCATAATTATCATGATTACCTGCGATAAATATTGTTTTCCAAGGTTTGTTAATATTAGTTAATTGATATTCAGTTTCTTTCTCATAATTAGGCCAATATAATCCAATATCTCCTAAAACAAAGATAGTATCATTTGCGGTTAAATTTTTAAGAAATGGATGCTTATTATAACTAAATCTTTGAAGAACTTCTCCGTGGCAATCTCCAGTTATATATATCATAAGGAATAACTCCTTTCTTTTGCCTATTGGATAATATTATAAAATATCTTTTAGAAGATTGTCAAAAATAAAAATTAGAATTGAGGAAAAATTTTTTAGACAATTGGAAGATATTTCTGATATACTTATAATAAGAAAGTAAGAGAAAGGAAAAAGTAATGGATAAGAACATGAAGTTTTTCTTTGGTAAGAAGCATTTTGAAGCTGAGGACCAGTTTGAAAAAACTGCGGTTAAAGTTCTTAAACATTCTTTTGCTGCAAGAGAAATCTTTGCTAATGCTCAATATCTTTATATTATTTATTTTGGAGATATTAAAGATATTGAAGTTTTTTGTGAGATAAATGCTTATATTAAAGCTCTTGATGCTATTGCAAGACAATATAAGAAAGGAGTATCTTGCGGGACATGGCGACGAATTCTTGAAAAGTTGCCGATGGTTAGTTATAAAGATGAATACGGAGATGAAACGATAATCCGCACTATTGTTGGAGATTGGCAGGTTTAATTATGGCTAATATTCTTTTAAAGCAGTATGAGGGTAAAACCCATTTTGAAATTAGTGAAATGGAGCTTGAATCGCAAGTTACTTATAATGCTGGAAATTATTACAAGATGTTTTTCAACCAAGAGATGGAGAATATTGGTTTTAAAGCTAATGAAGATTATTATGTGCGGGGTTTTGGAAATATTGACGGTCAAATCTTTGTAAGCTTTTATAAGAGTTATAAAAGTGAAATTGTAAAAATTGCCTATAAGGTTGTTGAACATCAAAAGAATTTAAGTGAAATCGCGGAGCTTATTGAACAGGAGTATTAAAGATGATTCTTTTTACTGTTTATAGTGAAGATGATTGTTTTGATGTTGTAGCTGAAGAGAGTTTGGAAGATAAGAATAAAGTTATTTTGATAAAGAGAAAAGATGATATAGACACTGTTATTGGAAAGATTGATAAGAAACAGTTGAATAATATTCAATATATTAAGCAGAAGATGGGAGTTTAAATATGCTTGGTTTTATCGGACTGTGCCTTCTTGGTTTAATTTTGTTTATTATTTTTGCAAGTTGTTATTTTGAATATCTTGATAAAATTGATATCTAGGCAATTGTTCTTTATTTATAGTATAATATAATTAAGGAAAGAGAGAAAGGATATCAAATGACTTTTGCAGAGAAAATCGTTGAGTCTCTTGTAGATGAAAATGGTTATTGCGGAGAGAGGGGACTTTCCAATAAGCAGTTTGGTATTCTTTCTAAATATCTTGAAGAGGGAAGTTGTCAAGATATAGGTGGCTGGGAAGGTACTCGTGGAGGATATATTCAATTTTGGCAGCAGGAATATGTTGGTAAAATTGGCCGTTTTGAAGTAAAGCTTCTTGAAACTAAACATTTCAATTTTTCTCATGGTGTTATTGAAATTAATGCTTTTATGAGTAAAGAAGATTGGGATAAGAAGGTAGCAGAAAAAGAAGCTAAAAAGAAGGCTATTCAAGAGATGTATAAGAATAGCCAGTGGGTTGGTGAAATCAAGCAAAGACTTGAGTTTAATGTTGAAGTGTTGCGGATTAGTGAGTTTGAAGGTTATTACGGTATTGGACATAGATTTGAGTTTGTAGATGAAGATGGTAATATCTTTGTTTGGTTTACCAATAGTGAACAGGAGATTGAAGAAGGTAGCAAGATAAGGATTAGAGCAACCATTAAAGACCACAGTGAATGGAAGGGTTGCAAACAAAATATAGTAAATAGAGTAAATGTGCGGTAGAAGGGGAGTTTTATACTCCCCTTTCTTTTAGGAGATTATTATGAAAATGTATTCTTTATATAATAATAAAGATTTTTTAGGTAAATATGTGCGGAAAGAGCAAGCAGTTAATGATATTTTAGATATATATCAATTAGAAGCTAGAGTTGCTAGTGTTAAATTATATAAGAGTTTAGATGAAAATGAATGAATAATTGTTAAGGATAAAACGGTTCTTGATAAATATCAAATTAGAACTGAAGAAGTATAAGAATGAAATATTCAAGTTGCTAAAAGTGAAATATAGCATCGTCCCGCGGAGGATATATTTATGACTGATGAATTTAAAGAAGTTATGCAAAGTTTAGAGAAAGCTTTTGCGGAGCAAGATAGATATGAACAATTGCTTATGAAAGCTAGAGAGAAAGAAAAGAATGCTAATGTTGCTAGAAGTGTAATTAGATTGATGAATGATTATAGTTCTGGTTATGATGCCTATAGAATTTTGTTTTCTTTTATTTTTGGAATGAAGGAAGATGAAATTAGAACTTTATATATAGGTCAAGGAATTAGTGGAAGAAATGGTAAAAGTCCTGCTGAGATGTATGATGATATAGTGGGTATGTTACAGGAAGAAGGATGGTTAGTTAGAAATGATGAAGGAGAATTAGAAGTTGATTATGAATTTCTAGAGCTTTTGGATGCAGTAGATAAAGGAGAACTATAGTGGAAATTGATTTAAGTAAACAAGATTTGCAAGATGGACAACTATTGGTTGTTTATATTATGTTAAGAACATTTAGTGATATTAATATGTATTCTATAGTTTTATTTTATATGATATTAGAAAGTTATTTATATGAGAGTGGTCAAGAAGAGATTTATTTAGATGGTAAAGATATTGCAAATTATTTAGGTTTAGATATTAAAGAATATGAAAAGTATATTGAAAAATTAATTGAATATGGTTGGTTTATAAAAGATGAAGATAATTTAATTCATGTTGATTATAATACGATTTATAAGTTAAACCAAGAGATAGTAAGTGAAGATAAAGAAAATAGATATGAAGATTTAGATGTGCGGGCAATCATTGACAAAAATAAGCAAGATGGTGTTAAAATGTTGCTAGAACGGTATTGGGAATGTTAACTAATGTAAAATTTGATTCAAATCCAAATCAGGAATATGTTGTGATTAATAAAGAAGATTGCGATGGTAGATTAGTAGATAATTATTATGCAGCTATTAATTTAAGGTCTATTAAATATGCTTTAAGAGATTTAACTCCTGCTCAATTTGAAGTTTGACTATATTTTGCAAAGAATATGGAAGGCTATGAGTTTTGGGTTTCTCCTGTTGCAGCCTATAATGAATTTGGTATTAGTGTAAGTACATTTAGAAAGGCTAAGAGAGTGTTGAAGGAGAGGGGTTATTTGGTTAAGAATGAAGAAGGATATTGAGACTTTTATGAAATTCCAAAAATGAATTTGGAAATGGAGAAAGTGCGGAAAATGCCTATAAAATAGGTATGTCCAAAAAAGTCAAAGGGTTTGACAAATTTGGACCAAGGGGTATGTCCAAAAAAGTCAAAGGGTATGTCCAAATTGGTCAAAGGGTTTAGTAAATTTGGACAGAGAAAGACTATATAGAATATAAAATAATATATAAAAGAATACAAAAGAATATAGTCAACTTTTTTGAAAGGAGAAATATGACTGAGGTTGAATTTTATAAAATGTATGGGGAAAGATATAATCCTTTACCTATATATCCTAAATTATTTGTGATGAAAAGAAGTCAGCTTGGTAATTATATAAATGAATATATTAAGTTTTTATATTATATGTATGAAGATGATTTTGATGAAGAGGTATATTGGGATATTATTCGTTCTTTAGATAAAAAGTGGAAATTTTTGGAAAAGAAATTAATTCATTATATGATAGAGGGCAAATTAAATATTCAATTTATTAAAGAATTAGCAAATTTGAATTTGAAAAATCCATTAATGATTATAGAAAATGATTTTTAAATTTCGATTTTGAAAAATGAATTTTAAAAATGGAAAATTTTAAAAAGAATTGTAGATGTTATATTAAACAAGGTAAAATGATAATAAAGAATCATTATCATATTTATGAAAGAAACATAGAAGATATTTTGCTATATAGATTAACAGAAGAAGAACAAAAAAATATTGATGAGGTAATTGCTAAAATTTGTATAATGGAGTTTTATAAGGAAGTTTTAGAAAATATTCCAGAGGTGAAATTGTGTGGCTTATAGCATTAATTCTTATATTATGTATTATTAGTATATGTATAGGAGATGAGCCTATAGATTATGAAGAAACTTGAGATTGAACAAATTATAAAGCTAGGAGATGCGATAGATAAATTAAAGATTGCATTAGACGAAGTAACAGATAAATATAGTTAATTAGAAAGTATATTAGAAAAAGATTACATAGAAGAAACTTTTAAAAGACGATAATAGAAATTAAATATTATAGTTAATATTAAGAAGTGTAGTAGAATTAAAATTTCTAAACATTAATAATATATTTTAATTAAAATTTAAGATTTGACAAGATGTTTTAATTAAATGTTTAAGATTTGATAATATGTTTTAGTTGGGGATAAAAATTTGATGGTGTGTATTTGGTGGGGAGTGCATCTCCATTTTAACACCTGCATAGCAATTCTCTGTACAATCTGAAACAATTTTTTTTAACCAGCTTTCAAAGTTTTTCGTATACAACCGGGTCTAAATCATGATATTATATATATAACGAAAGGGAGAGAGTAATCAGACAAAAGGAGTCTGACTCCCAATCAAAGAAAGAAGGTTAGTATGACTACTAAGAACGCTATCACTCAGAAGGCTGCAATTGCTATCGTTCGTAACTACGTCGAGATGTATCAGGATGAGTTTGTCGAAGCTGTTCAAGCAGAGAATCAAGACGCTACTGTTGAGGACCTCCTCAATGTCCTTGGTAACATGTATCAGAAGCTTAACCGCTCTCGTACCACTGGTAACTCCAAGAAGCGTGAGGAGAATGAGAAGCTTGTAGAGCTTATTCTTCCTGCGCTGGTTGAGCCTAAGACTGCTGGTGAGATTAAGGAGCTCTTTGATGAGATTCCTTCTGCCCCTAAGGCAACCGCAGTTCTCAAGCTTGGTGTTGAGCTTGGCCTGATTCAGCGTCTTGAGAAGGAGAAGAAGAACGATCCATTCCGTTATCAAGCAGTTTAGTAAAAATATTAATAAAAACACTAGAAAGAGTCCGAAAGGGCTCTTTTTTGTTATAAATGCGCACAAAATTAGGTATAAACTTTCATTTTATCATGAAAATTAGTCAGTTGTCAAGTATAATTTTCATTTTTCTGTTAAAAATTCTTGATTTTCAACTAAAATTGACATATTATTTTTATTATATCATAAAAATCTATCAGTTGTCAAGTAAATTTTATTATTTTTGCCTATATTTTGGGCCTATGGTTGAATCGCCTATAACCTTGCCATTCGATAGAAAATTTGCCTATGCAGCTGCCAAAAATTTCGCTCACGCAGACTTTAGACCTGACTGTAGCTATTTTCTGTCTTGACCTGCCGGCACAATGCCCATTAACCAGACCACCCGGTTCACGCTTGCGTAGGACTATCATCCCCTGTGCCTCGTCTGTGACTTTATTATACACCCAACAGAGCCCAATCTAGTTGTAATCTTGATACTTCACAAAACCTGCACAATTAGGATAACTTATGTAGACTCTGTGAATTGAAAATTTCTTCTTGACAACTGGTCGCACATATGATAAAATTTTCGCCAACACCGATCAACCATTTAACTAAAATCTTGATACTAGCTGAGATCTTCCGCCCAAACACGTGTTCTAATAAAATTTGAAAGAAAATGGTCTGACTTTTGATGCCAGACCATTCAAAATTTAATATGTGGGGATTTTGTGGAGACTCCCCAAACTCCATTGACTAGGCCAACTTGTACCCCATGGGCTTGGACTTCTTTTCAGGCGAAACCTTCACAAGAACTCCATCATTCACGCCCTGCACCAAAATGGCCGTGGCCTTGTGAACAGAGGGACGCCCCATGTTATCAACAGGGAAACCATCCGCGTTATTAGCAAACTCACGAGACGTAAGAACAGCACCATCCGCGAAGAGATTCAGATACTTCTGAAGCATATTCGCGTTAGTCTTGTGAGCTGCCGTCTCACCCGAACGCTTAGAGGTAGTCTGAAGCTTAGAAAGCATGTTGTTGAGCACATCCATCACATCCGTGTTATCGTACTCGTTAGCCTTCGCAAACTCAATGATGGACTCAAGAGCCTGCTTGCGAGTGACGTTGAACTTGGTAGCCATAGGGCACCTCTTTCTGTCTAGGGGAACCATTCCGCCTTTCGGAATTTTCTCTTTCCCCTTCGGACAACTATATATTATCATGGATTCGACCCAACAGGCACGAGAAATTCCCTTCCACACAATTCCTCCACAATTGATTGAATTGAACTTTTTGGTCTGAAATTGAACTAATTAACTTTTTATCTTGAACTATTAAGCTTTTTATCTTGAACTAGTTTCAGGATTGATTTGTGCGGGAAATGTGAAGAAAAATTTTTCTTGACAAGTCTCATGCGGACGTGGTATAATTTTCGTCCTCGTTGATATTTTGATATGTTTAAACTTTGATATGAAATTATTCAAATATTGATGCGATCGTCCTGGGCTTTTTAATTAAATTTTTGATGTGCGGCAGATCTGGGCAAATGTGGAGATTCTGTGTAGATTGAAATTTTCTCTTGACTTTTCCTCGCGAATGTGTTATAATTTTTCGTCCAGGTCGATCTCTCCCCCATTATAATTATCTCATATGAACAAATTATTGTCAAGCCAGAATCAGTTAATTCACAAAGTCAACACAATTCCCGCACATTATACTTTCTTCTCTTGGTTAATACTATTTAGGGTAGGACTTTTACATCCTACCCTTTTTTTATTGCTATTTTACATTGCGAGATTGTACTTTTTTCCATTCCTTGCAATGAAACATAGGCATTGCAAATTGCTTATGCTGCTTTTGTTTACGCTTACGAGCCTTAAAATATATATCCTTTTCAATTTCGCAATCTTCTAATGCGTGATGTGCTTCTACAAAATTAATATCATCAAGCATGTAAGCATAAACAGTTTGTGCATTAGTCTTTACATTACCCTTTTCTGTAACCATGCCATTCTGAATGCACCAAAGAATATATTTATTAGTATCGCAAATAGTAGCTAATGCCATAGTCATGATATCAACAATTTCAACATTATCATTAAAGAATTGCTCACCATAGCCATAAATATAACTAGCGTTATCATTAAGTACACTGTAATCAAACTTAGCATTATAAGCACACATAACAGTTTTAGCATTGTAACGAGCAGAGATATTATTAAAATCTTGCATGATATCCTCAAAGGACTTAATATCAATACCATTAAAATTAATAGCATCAATATACATTTGAGCCTTATTTTTAATGAAAGAATCACGACGCAAGAAAGCCATACCAAAAGGACTATTAACAACTTCACTCACAAGAGCGTTATAACGCTCAAGGATGTTACCCTTAGAATCGCAAACAATCCATGCAATATCAAAAGCCAAACGAGCATCAGTAACAGTCTCAATGTCAAGAATAGCGAAAACCTTACGCATGTCCATTTCCTTTCGTTGTTTCCCTTTGGACAGCTATTAGTATACGCTCTTTAGTGTGAAAGTCAACGACTTTCTTTAATTGTGTAGACTTTGTGAAACCGCAGGTAGATCGATCGTTTTTTGCTTTGATAATTAAAATCTTTATTTGACCCGTATAAACTATCTTACTTTCTGGACTATTGGGACAATTGTGTTCACTTTGTGTTTTCACAAAATCTTCATTTGACTTCTGTTGCGCGATGTGCTAAAATTTTCGCCGCCACTGATATCAATCATTGTATTAGTTTTAAGATCTCGCGATAGAACAAATGTTCTATTTTAAGATATAAAAAAAAAGAGCTGTTAAGCTCTTTTTTATTACCAAACTTGATATTGTTTAATTTTAATTTCATTATATTCATCTAATTCAATAATAAGAGATTTATCTGTTTTCCAGTTACTCCAATCAATAGCTGTAAAAGGTTCATGACAATGAATATGTTCTTCTAAAATATCTTTAAATGCAGTTGGAAAAGAATGATATACTCCAAGGATAGTAGAATAGTCTTCATACCGAAGAGTTACAATATAAACTAACATAATTATTACTCCAATCCACTAGCCCAAATATCACGCTCATTAATAGTTTCATTAAGAAGTTGAATTATATCATCATCTTCACCAATTTCTGCAATTGTTTCTTCAATGCTTTCAATAAGCATATTACAACGATTGACCTCTGCTTGAATAATGGGAGTGTAATAAGCTTTAGCTTCTGTGAGTGTCATAGCTTTCATCGTAACTCCCATCTCTTGTTTCTGTCAATTATTATATTACACAAGAGATGGGAGTTTGTCAAGTGACAATCTTGAATTGTGAAGGAATTGTGAATTAACTAACGTAGCTTATCCACGCAGTAATAATCAAAAAGAATAGACCAATAATAATATAATAGCCAACACCAAGATAATAATTTTTGTTATCAAGATACAAAGTAAGCAATAGAATAAAAACTACAGTCAGGCACCAAGCATAGGTTAAAACAAGTGATGTAAGCATGTTTAATCTCCAATAGTAGTAACCAACTGACAATTATTATATTACTACTTACATTATGTGCGGTCAAGCCTTAATTTTAATCTTCATAATTCCTTCACATTTTGGGCAGATCTGCTTAATTGTGTAGATATTGTGAAGCTCTTGACATTTCCTCAGCCGTGTGATAAAATATTTCGCCGTCGCAGATACTTAAAAGTATTATAGAAGAGCTCTTCACTCTCTTAAATTATTTAATCATAAACTGAATCAGATAGAAAATCAAGAATTGAATATTCCTTATCAATTTCATCTTTCATTTCATTAATAATATTAAGCCAACTATCAAGTGAATAACCTTCAAATTGAGTAGCTTTTACAATAGCTAGAAATACTTCTGTTAGATTAGCATCATCATTAATTGTAAAAGTTGCTTCTGAATCAATGTTAGTAGTATTGTAGGAGCTCTTCCCGCACTTAATAGTAATCATAATCTTTTTCCTTTTCTTTTGGGATCGATAAAATAAAAAGTTGAGCCTTTTATTGTCATGCTCAGGACTAATATTTAAACTTCTACATCAACCATAAAATTACCATCCTCATCAAAGATATCAATATGTCCACCATCTTCATCTTTAAGGATAGTTTCAGCTTCTTTCTCAGCTAGTTTAAGAGCGTCTGTAGCATCTTCACAATTTTCAAATTCCACATAAGAGCTAATCAGGTCACCATCAACATTTTCACCTTCAAGGAGGAAACCATACAGAGTGTTCATGTGAAATCCTTTCTCTCTTTGACCTTGATTATATTATACTACACTTTTGGGCAAATTGTCTAGGATTTTCTTTCTTCACAGAATCTTCACAGGGATCGACTTACTCGAATGTTTGTTTGCGGATGATAACTTCTTTATCATCTTTCTTACCATAGAGAATAGTTTCTGCATTTATTTTAGCTCCGTTTAATACTACATTATTATTCATAGCTCCTTGAATTTCCCAAACTAAATCTTTGTATTTATTAATAGCTTTAAATTCTGAAATATAAAAAGCATCTGTAGCAAAAAGAATAGCAATAATTTGTTTATCTTTAAGTACAGTAAGAGAACCAATAAGATGATAACAGGAAAATTCACGCTCCATTATAAACCTTCTTTCTAAGCATAGCCAAAAGGACCGTTATTGTTATTTGTCATAATAATCATGATAATAATAATAACAAAAATAGCAGTCATGGTATCTCCTAACCCTGTAGTCAGTTTTACAACTTGACTAGGTTGTGTTTGGCGGGTCTTCCTCCGTTCCATGATTATATTATCTCATATTTCCGGGTTAGTTGTCAAGTCTTTCACAATATCTTCACATTTTTGTTGGGATCCCCAACTAGTTAAAAGAATGATGGGACTAAAGTCCCACCATATTAATCATCATAAAAGATTTCATCAAGTTCTACAGTGTCCACATGATGCAAGCTTTCTGAATCTCTTTGTGCTACACGATAACTACCATCATGATAAAGATTGTGCTTTTCTACAAGTTCATCAAATTTCTTCTTAGCATTATCTTTATTCTTAAAAGCAAAGTGATAAGGAGTACCATAATACATTTCAGGATTAACAGTTACTAGAAAAACAGTGTTGTTATACATTGCATATCCTTTCTCTTTGTCCTTAAGTACATTATAGCACAGTTTTGGGCTCTTCATAGATTCTTCACAATTGCGGGAGATCTGCTCATTTATGAAGATTTTGTGAAGAAGGTTTTTCAGACTTGACTTCTCCGTGCGTTTGTAGTAAAATTTCGCCCACCCCGAACATCTGTTTTGTTTGATTTTCATTTTCACTTTTTATTTATTCAATTTTCATTTTTTATTCTTTTTAATATAAAAGAATTGAGCAGTTTTAAGTCATGCTCAGGACTGATAATCACGCGAGCTTGTAGCTCATAGGAGCACTCTTCTTCTCGCTAGGAACCTTTACCAGCTTACCCTCATTGACCGCACGAACGAGGATAGCAGTAGCCTTGTGGATGCTAGGACGACCCATATTATCCACGGGGAAACCATCAATAGCGTTTGCGTATTCGCGAGCTGTGAGGATAGCACCATCCGCGAACACATTCATATGAGCATCAAAGAACTTATCATTGTTCTTAGCCGTGTGAGTAGTAGTACCAGCCTTGCTAGGAGTCTTGAGCTTGTCACGCATCTTCTCAGCAATCTCCATAACCTCAGCGTTATCAAAGTCGTTAGCCTTAGCGAACTCAATGAGGGTGGACAGTGCGGTAAAGCGGGTAACCTTGTTCGTGGTAGCCATTGTGGCTCCTCTCTTTGGATTGGGCGAAAGTCCCTTTGACTTTCTCTCTCCCTCTCCTTGACTAATATATTACTACAACTCCCCACCAACTGACGCGAGAATCTTTGTGCACACAATTCCTCCACATATCTCTTTTAGGTCATGTTGTGTAGACTTTGCGTAGGAGAAAAAAGTTCTTGCAAACCTGTCGTGTGTGTGCTAAAATTTTTCGCCCTCGCTGAGGTCTTCTGCCTCCCAAATAAACTGTTCATCCTTGTTAATAGTCTTATCAGCAGAGCATACAATTGATAACACTCTAGTGATCGTAGTAATAGCGTGTTGATCATCCATAGCTTGTGCTTTCCTGCAAGCTAGCTCTGCTACGTCTGTCAAGGCATGCTCGTTGTCCTTGTGCTGCTTCTTCCATGTAAGCATAGCCTTTATTACCTTAATAGGACTAGACCCGCATGTAGCACAAAAGAAAGCACAATCATCAATAGTTTTGAAATAAGTTGGAGTGCGATTATCCTTGTTCTCATTTTTATTTTCTTTTTTTACAATTTTTAACATAAAATATCTTCCTTCTTTCTTAGTCAATAGTATCAGGACAGCAAATAAATTCCTCAATCTTTTTCTTCTTTGAACCAAAAGAAGAAAGATAAGAAATAAATATAAAAGCTTTAACATAAAGAATCTAGGATAAAGAGTTTAACCAAAAGCATCATATCAATAATGAAAATAGTAATTGAATTAATTATTTATTTTACAGAATAAATAAAATAAATTATGTAACCATACTTGATTCTAAAGTTGATTTACCAGAATATAAAATCATAAATGAAATGTGCGGACAAGATTGATACTTATTCAAAACACCAGCTGTCCCGCACATCATATTCTTCTTCTCTTGGATATACTCTGTATGTTATAACGTCTTTACTTAGCCTTATTGAGGGGTCATCAAAAAATTGAGCGTTTTACATAAAAGATTTATATGGAATCCTTTAATATTTTTCTGGGTAATAAGAGGGGGCTGGTTATAGGATTTGGCGCTCTAATATTAAAAAAGTGATATGCCCACGTCTTTCCCACACTTAAATTCATTTTTTAGATTCTAATTCACGCTTAAATTCAAAATTTAAATTTAATCTAAATTCCATTAAAATAAAGAACCTTCTTTAATAAAATCTTCTGATGTTCCACCTAATAGATATATCATTTTATTAAGATGATCAGCTAAGCATCTAGAATGAAAATCTAAAAAAGTACGATCAAAATATCTGTCTGTAATATTTTTAAAATATGTATCTTCTCTTCTTTTCATTCCTCTCTGCCTATCCTCTTCATACATTTCTTTTAAAATCTTAATGGCATATTTTCTACGAGATTTTAAAATTTTCCAATTATTTATATTTTCAATAATCATATTTTAAAAGCCCAATCTCTCTAATTCTTTAATCATCTGCTCTTGGGTAGTACCAACATTTTTAGTATATTCCTCACATTCTTTTCAATTACACTCATCTTGAAACAATATACAAAAATATTCATGCCAAGCTCCAGGCCCCTCAACATGATTTATAAATTTTTGATATTCACATTCAAACATTATTTAAATCTTTCCAATATAAAATTTTTAAATTTAATAATTTTCTGATTATTATATATGTCTCTTGCTTCTTCTATTTTTTCTAGAAAAATTATAGTATAATATAAATCTCCAATTGGTTCACCACTACCAAGCATATCATATTCTTTAATAAAATTTTCTCCATATTTTTCTAAACAAATTTGCCTAAGACTCTTTATCATACTTATACTCTTCTAAATATAAAGACCTTAACAGACCTTGATTGACTAAACTTTTACTATTCTTTAAATAGTAATAACAATCTTCACACAAAGGTTCCATAGTATAACTCATATTATCTTGTCCTAGAGCATTAATATCTCTACCACATTCACTACAAATTATCTTCATTTAATTTTTTATACCTTTCAAATTTATCATTAACTGCTATTAACATTAAATTCATACAATTTTCACATAAATGATATCTATCAGTTCAATAAGTACCATCTTCTTGTAAACAATTAGTCTGATAAGTTATAAGTTCTTCATTCTTGTTATGAATAATTTTACCACAACTATCACAAATTATAATTTCTTTTCTACTCATAATAATTATCGTCTCAACCTGCTCCGCAATCTTCACAATAATATTCATAAAAATTATCATCAAGATTTTCTTCTACAATATTTATACTACCACAAAAAGGACATTGTTCAAACATTACCACTCTACTAAATCTATTCCAACTTCATGAGCAACTAAAGCTTCTGTTACACTACCTAAACTTTTTTGCCAACCAGGAAGTAAAATAATTGCATCAATTACATTTTCCCAATCATCTTGATACATATTAATAGTGCGCAAAGGCTCTCTCATATAATAAGAAAAATCTCTATCTTCATCTTTAATCTTTTTAGCAGGATTATAAATATAACTAGCTTTTAATTCAGAACGTAACTTCTCTTCACACTTATCAAAAGCTTCTTTATTCCAATTATCATATCCAGCCATAGGACCACTAATAAAATATAACTGCCCTTCTTCAAAATTATATTCATCACTAGAAATAATATTCATAGCATCTACAATTTTATTTAAAGTATTCTTTACTGCTGTCTTTTTATCTTCCATTTTATTTCTTTCTTTCTTCCTTTTCATTAAACAATCTTTACAAATATATAAATTTTTTGTATGATCGTTACCATAAATCATCCAACCTGTTTTATTCAAAGAAAAATTTCCACACTTATAACATTTATAAATATTAATTTTACTCATTAGATTTCCAATTACAGTTAAAAATTTTACCTATTTCTATTTATTATAATTTTTTTATAAATATAATACTAAATATTATTTACCACCTAATAGATATACTAACCTTTCATATAACATTTTATTAGTAATAACTTTTTTATCATCTTCAAACAAAGCATCTAAACACCAATAGTCAGGATTTTTATCCTTTAATCTATCTAATACTTCTTGTCTATCCCTATCTAGAGTCCATTCATCAGCAGTTTTAGCTTGTTTACCCAATTGATAACCTCTATCAAATTCTTTAGCTTTCATTAACTTTATTTCAGCTTCTTTTTTAGCATTCTCTATACATATTTTACTAGGATTATTAAATTCAAATTTAAGACTGTTTAATTCGTGCGCGATATCCTTCGAAGAAGCGTCGCCACTTATCGCTCAGTCCGCAATCTCTTCTAATCTATCAAAAATCTTAGTATCCATAGCCTAATGCTCTCTTTACTTCTTCTACTGTTGGATTTTTAACTACAAGATATACATTTTTATCTTTTTCATAAATTCCATATCGTCCACCAAATAAAAGCTTTTTTTTAACTTCACTAAATTCTTCATATGAAAAACCTTCATAATCCAAAAAATCTTTTATATCTTTTACGACATTATTCATGAGATTCAACCACCACTGAATTATCATCAATCATATAATGTAGAGCATCACTTAAATTACCAGTTCTTTTTAAATAATACTCAATAGCTTCTTGTCTATCTAATTGACTGATTCTTGCAATGGCTTGCTCAGGAGTATGTCCATCCCATTTAGGAGCCTTCTTTTTCTCTTTACAGTCAAATAAATCCCAATATTTCATTTCACAATGATAAGTAGCTTGACCTCTTGGAGTATCAATACCTACAATGAAGTATCCATCATACATAGTACCATCATTATGCTTTTTACTCTTCCAAGCAAGAAAATGATATTCTTTAACAATTACACTAAACAGTACAGTTCTATGATGATATAGTTCATTAAAAGTGTGCGCGCCATCGCTCGTATTTCCATCGGCATTATCCATATCAACAAAGTATTGAACACTATCTGGCGACTCTACGTTGTCTCCCTTCGCGATAACAATATAGTCACGCTTGTCCCGATTATCATAGTTAATAGTAATCATTCAAATCCTCCCTATTATGAAATAATAAAAATTGATATAATAAAAAGTATAATTATAAGAACAAACATTGCTAAAAGAATTAAACAACCAATTCCTGCGGCTAAATCTCTTTCATCTTGATGATAATATCCCATTATAATATCACTCCTTGTCATAACCAATACAATCCAGTCATAGCCCAAGAGATTCCTGCAAGAATATCTACAATTCATCTTGGAAACTTTATTTTACTTCAAGCTAATATAAAATTAAATATACTAATAAAAGCTTGAATGCCAAAGACAGAGAAGCAAAACATTTTAAATTCTATCAAGCACTCACTCCTTTACTCTCTTTTTCTTTAAATATATTATAGCATATACTATTTCAAAGTGCCAATAATTTTTTGGGCAAAAATGAATAATTTTGGTATAAAATTTTATAAAATTGGGTATAATATATATATGTATAAGGAGGTGATATGTTGATGCAATTAAATCATGATATAAGAAGTGAAACAACTAGAAAAGTTCTAGTTGAATCAATCACATCTCAGCAAAAGGAATTATCTCCGCAAGATTTAATAAATCTTAGTGATTACCTCCTTTATGTCGGAGATAAAAAACAAACAACAAAAGAACGCTTAGAAGAATATCCAATTGTTACTAAAAATAGAGATGCAACAGTATTAAAAAGACAAATTTCTTATGAAGGATTAGTTGATAAGTTAAAAAATGGTGAAGATGGAATCTATAATATTATTAACAATAATAAAGACCAACTTTTAGACCACAAAGATCCAATTACCCAAGAGGATATAGATAATATACGTGGATTGCGGGAATGCATGGATGTAATAGCGTCATTAGAACGACAATACAACGAAGCAACAACGAGTTACCGCAAGAAAAAATTAAAAACTGCTTTAATTGATAGTTGGAAACAAGCTTATATGATTAAAGGTTCTAATCAATCAGGACGGTCTGTAGCCAATAATATGGTTTCTGGTTTAGCAAATGTGTCTATCCCAGAAAAAGTATATTTTGATAAAGACCTTATTCCGCACAGTGACCAACCATTATCATTACTTAAACCAGATTCTATTTCTTTCCTTCTTCAATATTATCAACAATTAAAACAAGAAACTTGAGATATGTTAGATTCTGACATTCATTGACATCTTTTGGACTTAGAAAAAGTAGTTGACGATGCTTTAGAAAAGAAATATCCAGTTTTTTATGATGTATTAATTTGAAAAATAGATGGTTATACAAATAAAGAAATAAAAGAAATGATTTTTGATAAATATCAAGAAGAACATTCTGAGCAGTATTATTCTACTATTTGAACTAAAAAAATTCCTAAACTAGTAGCAGAACAAGCTCAGAAAAATTATCTTCTTTGATATTTTACCTATGAAGAACCAATGGGTCATAGATGAAAGACGTGCGGGAAATGCGGTCGTTCTCTCCTCGCACATCCGTTTTTCTTTTCTCCTAATTCGTCAAAAGATGGTTATTACTCTATTTGTAAAGAGTGTAGAAAAAAGAAAGGAGGAAAAAGATAAATGGCTACAAAAAAAAGAATGACATGTCAAAAGTGCGGACGAGTGATACCTGAAACAAATTTTTTTAAAAAGAAAGATGGTACTCGTTTTGATTATTGTAAAGATTGTTTAACTACTTATATTAAAAATGATGATCCATCAACTTTTGATTGAATTTTAAAAGAATTTGATGTACCGTATATAGAACCTTTATGAGTATCTGTTGCTCAAGCTGCTTATCTTCGTAATCCTGGGACGTTTTCTAACAAATCCGTAATTGGTCGCTATATCCGCACAACAAATATGAATCCTTGAAGAAAATGGCGTTATGCAGATAGTGATGCAGCTACAGAACATTGAGTAAATATTCATGGGAGAGATAATATTGTTTCTGAAGAAAAGAAAGCTGAATTTAAAGCTAAGTTAGATGCGGGAGAAATAACACTTGAACAGTACCGCACATTAACAGGTGATAATCAGCTTTTAATGGCTTATCATGAGCCTCTTGGGGCAACAGCAACTAAGAAAGAAAAAATATTGCTTGGTTTAGATAAAGCCTCTCCAGAAGATCATGATTGAGATGAAGCAACTAAGCAAAAGTTGAGTAAAAAACAAGCTTTTCATCAAGTTCAACAGCAAATAGCTGAAATGCAAGAAAAAAAAGAAGAAGCTGCTTTACAAAACGCAGTTGATACTATGATGAGCTATATGCCTACTACAATAGATGAAAATGAAATGCAAATTAAAAATAGTTTAACTAGTGAAGATATTAAATATCTTACTATTAAATGAGGTGCTTCTTTTACTCCTTCAGAATGAGTACAAATGGAAAATCTTTATAATAAGTATACTAATACTTATGAAATGAATGTTGACCGTGAGGAAGCTTTAAAAAAGATTTGCCGCACATCTATTAAAATGGATAAAGCTCTTGAAATAGAAGATTTTACTTCTTATAAAAACTTAGCGGGAGTTCTTGATCAATTGCGGAAATCAGCAAAATTTACAGAAGCTCAAAATAAAGAAGAACAAGAAGCTTACATTGATTCTGTTGGGGAATTAGTAGCTGCTGTTGAACGAGAGTTAGAACCTGGTACTTTTATTGACCAATTTAGACCAGGTATTGATGCTAAAGAAGATAAAGTTGATTTTACACTAAAAGATATGCAAGCTTATACTCGTAATCTTGTTAAAAATGAAATGGGTCTTGGCGACCTTATTGAATCTTATATTCAAAAACTTGAAGAGTCTGAAAAAGCTCAAAAAGAAGCTGACGCAAATTATGATGCTCTCTTAACTCAATCTGCTTATATTGAAGAAGAAGATGATGACGATGGAGAGTTAGAAGCTGAACTTTGAACTAACAATTTAGATGATATGATTGCTTCTGAAACTGAACAAGTATTTGCTCAAGTTGGTGGTGACGACAATGGCTCTTAAAGATTTATTAGAATATAATGAATCTAAACAAGTGCGGGAAACTGTTGATCGTGAGCGTATTCGTCAAGATAAAGAACGATTAGAAGAGTTAATTTCTTTTTGACGTTGTTATCCTGATATCTTTGTAGATTATTTATGTTCATTAAATCCAGATAATACTTTTCATTTCTTTTATTATCAGAGAGTTTATTTGCGGGCAGTCATGAGATATAAATATACCTTTTGTACATTTCCCCGAGCATTCTCTAAATCATTTTTAGCAGTTCTTTGTTTAATGATTAAGTGTATTTTATATCCTGGTTGTCGAATATTTACGGTAGCTGGAGGAAAAGAGCAAAGTGCAAGTATTCTTCAAGCAAAGGTTGATGAATTATGTCGTTTAATTCCAGCACTTGCTAATGAAATTATTTGAGATACTCGCACTAATAATAAAACAAGTATTATTAAAGCTAAAACTCGTACAACACGAGACAGTGTTATTTACACTTTTAAAAATGGTTCTTCTCTTGAAAATGTTGCAGCAAGTGAAAAAACTCGTGGACAGCGTTTCCAAGCTGGCTTAATGGAAGAGGTAGTTGGTATTGATCAAGATATTCTTAACGAGGTTATTCTTCCATTGATGAACGTTGAACGAAGAGTGAATGGATTTGTTGATCCTAATGAGCCTCTTAACCAAAGTCAGATATATATTACAACGGCCGGTTATAAAAATACTTTCAGTTATGACAAATTAATTCAAATTCTTTGTCAATCTGCGGTAAATCCTGACAAAGCTATTGTTCTTGGTGGATCTTGACGAATTCCTGTTATGGAAGGACTACTCAATCGTAACTTTGTCGCTGACCTTCGTATGGACGGTACATTCAATGAGGCAAGTTTTGAACGAGAATATGAAAGTCTATGAGCAGGAGCTGTCGAAGGAGCATTCTTCGATCCAGACAGAATTGACAAGCGCCGCACTCTTCAACTACCAGAGAAAGAACCTAATAAACGCAATAATCCTTCTACTTATTATGTTCTTGGGGTAGACGTTGGACGTCATGGTTGTACTAGTGAAGTAATTGTTATTAAAGTGGCTCCAGCACGAACAGGTGTCCCTTTGAAGGAAATAGTAAATCTTTATAGTTTTGATGAAGAACACTTTGGATTACAAGCGATTAAAATTAAACGAATATATCAACAATATCATTGTAAAATAGCTGTCATTGATGCCAACGGTTTAGGCACAGGTCTTGTAGACTTTTTAATCACAGATCAAACGGATCCTGACACAGGAGAGTTTTTACCAAATCTTGGAGTTTATAACGATGATGAAGGTAAATATAAAAAGTTTGAAACAGAAGATACTATTCCAAAAGCAATGTATCTTATGAAAGCTAATGCTCCACTAAATACAGAAATGTATGCTTATTGTCAAAGTCAATTAAATGCAGGTAAAATTAGATTTTTGATTGATGAAAATGTTGCTAAAAATAAGCTTGCGGGACAAGCGCAATCAAAACGAATGACAGCCGGAGAAAGGGCAGCTTATTTACAACCATATGTAATGACTTCAATTCTTAGAGAACAAATGTTAAACTTAATTGAAGAAACTGAAAATTTAAACATTATTCTTAAACAAGCAACAAGAAAAATTAAAAAAGATAAATTTAGTGCGTTGATTTATGGTTTATATTGGTGTAAGTTAGAAGAAGATAAAGGTGCTCGTCGTAAGAAAAGAGATTTATCTAAATTAATGCTTTTTTCTTAAAATTTTTGGGCAAAAAAGAATTATTTAGTTTGCTTAATTTTTATTATAAATTGAAAGTTAAATATGTATTAAGGAGTGAATTTATAATGAGAGATTCCGCAGGTGAAGTTAAAATATATAATATACTCTCAGATAATGACATTCCATTTGCTGAAGAATATGAATTTGACGATTTGATTGCAGAGTCAGGTCGTCATTTAAGATTTGATTTTTGTGTCTTTACAGATGATGGAGACATAGATTTTTTAATAGAATTTCAAGGTAGACAGCATTATAAAGCAATACCTAAATTTGGTGGAAGATTAGGTTTACAAAGACAGAAACATAATGATTTAACTAAAAGAAAGTATTGTGATAAACATGGATTAAAATTGGTAGCAATTCCATGATATGATGAGAATAAGATTTCTTATGACTATATTTTTAATGCTGCTGGATATTAAATAGACAGGGGGTGTAAATAAATTTGGCTTATACAAAAAATATAAATACCAGAGATTTTAATATAATTACCCCAAAAAAGAAAGCTAATTTTAATAAAATTAGAGTTGGCAAATCAATTTTAAGAGATGATGTCGTTTCAAATTTAGATTATTTTGATAGCCTTTCCCGCAAAAAGAAATATGATAGAGAAAAGATTGAAAGAGCTATTGAAAAAAATGATTTAGAAACATTAAGATTAATCTCAGATTATTTTTATAGATCAAATGGTATTTATCAAAGATTATGTAAATATCTTGCTACCTTATTTAGATATGACTGATTTATTACACCTAATAGATATGATAATAAAATAAAAGATGAGAAAGTTATTGAAGGATGGCTTAAAGCCGCAGTTTTACTTGAAAATTCAAGATTAAAGAAAAGTTTTTCAGAAATTGCTTTAAAAGTAATTAAAAATGGATGCTATTATGGTTATAAATTAGAACAAAAGGACGCGGTTTTTCTTCAAGAATTACCACCTAAATATTGCCGTAGTAGATATAAATGAAATGGTCGTCCCGCGATAGAGTTTAATGTTAAATATTTTGACGATTTAACGTCAAATAATGAATATCGTATAAAAATTTTAAAAATGTTTCCTAAAGAATTCCAAAAAGCTTATGTAGCTTATAAGAAAGGAACTTTACCAAGAGATACATCAAATGATGATATGGGTTGATTCCTTTTAGATTGTACAAAAGCTGTTAAATTTAATTTAGGAAATTCTGATGTTCCTATTTTCTTCCCAGTTATTCCTAAGCTCTTGGATTTACAAGATATGCAAGAATTAGATAAGAAAAAAATGGAGCAACAAATTTTAAGAATTCTTATTCAAAAATTTCCAATAGACAAAAATGGAGATTTAATTTTTGATACTGATGAAGTACAAACTCTTCACAATAATGCAGTAGGCATGATTGGTGAATCTATTGGTGTGCGGGTCTTATCAACATTTGCAGATGTAGAAGTTGCAGATATGGCAGACCGCAATAATGTAAGTTCTGTTGATCAACTTGGAAAAGTTGAACGTGGTGTATATAATGAAGCTGGTGTTTCTCAGTTACAATTTAATGCAGATGGAAATGTTGCATTAGAAAAGTCTATTGTAAATGATGAATCAAGTGTTCTTGATTTAATTTATCAGTTTGAAGAATACGCAGAAGATTTATTAAAACCATTTAATAAAAATAAAAAGCGTTTAATGTATCGTGTTCAAATTCTTCCAACAACAGGATATAATTATAAAGAACTATCTAAGCTTTATAAAGAGCAAACTACAATTGGTTTCTCTAAGCTTCTTCCTCAAATTGCTCTTGGACAAACTCAAAGTAGTATTATTGCTACTGCTGTTTTTGAAAATGGAATGATGCATTTAGATGAATTATTTATTCCACCTCAAATGTCCTCAACTATGAGTGCTAAAGAAGTTCCTAAAGCTGGAGAATCTGAAAAGAAAACTGGTAGACCAGAATTACCAGAAAGTGAAAAATCAGATAAGACAATTAGAAATGAACAAGCAGAAGGTTAGGAGGGTAGATGAATAATAATAGATCAATTAAAACAATTGCTGATCCGGAGTTTATCGAGTTAACTCCACTTGATATCAATCCTCTAATGGCCCAATGTCAAATTAAAGTACTTTATCTCGGTAAAAATCGTAATGGTTCATATATTGATAAGAATGCAGCTCTTGAAATGTCAAAAACTTTACGGGGATGCCCAATTGTTGGAGCTTATCTTAAAGACAAAGAAGATTTTGGCGACCACGGAGATGTAATTACTATAGAAGATGGAGAAATTCATTTTTCTTGTAAAACTGTTCCTTATGGTTTTGTAGCTCCAGATGCTCGCATTTGATTCCAAACTTTTACTGATACAGATGAATTTGGTAATGAAACTGAAAGAGAATATCTTTTAACAACTGGTTATCTATGAGTAGATCAATACCCAGAAGCTCAACAAGTAATTGATGAGGGTAAGGGTCAATCTATGGAATTAGATAGTAAAAATTTAGAAGGTCACTGGGCAACAGACAATAACTCAGGAATGGAATTTTTTATAATTAATGATGCGGTATTTTCCAAATTGTGTATTCTTGGAGATAATGTCGAACCTTGTTTTGAAGGAGCCTCTATTACTGATGTAGAGAATCAATTTTCTAAGGATAGTGAATTTACTGCTAAATTGTTCGCTATGGTACAAGAATTAAATCAAACTCTATACAGTAAAGGAGGGGTGACAGTGAACGATAATCAAGAAACTCAATTTGAAGAAAAAGAAGTTGAAACAGAACAAGAAATTGAAACTCAATTTGTAGAAACTCAATTTGATGATGGCGGAGATGGCGGAGACGGTGGTGATAACACCGGAGACGGTAATGACGCTGATAATCAAAGTGATACTACAGATTCTCAAGATGATACACAAAATGATAATGATGGTCAAAATGATGATGATCAAAATGATGATGGTGATGACGAAGAATTAGAACAAAACGATGAAGGAACTAATTCAGATGTTGATAAAGGTAAAAAGAATCTTGAGCAACATACTGTTTCTATAGAAGAGTTTTCTGCTATTCAAAAAGAGCTTGAAGAACTTCGAGCTTTCAAACTTTCTTTTGAAAATCAGCAAAAAGATGCTTTAATTGCTAAGTATCATATGCTTACAGATGCAGATAAAGCAGATATTATTGCTCATAAAGAAGAATATTCTCTTGATCAAATTGAAGAGAAATTAGCTCTTATTTATGTTCGTAAGAATGTAGATTTTTCAACTGTTGATGGACTTCCAGAGAAAGAAGAAGAAGTCGAGGAAGAATCTCCTCTAATGTCTTTCTCTTTAGATAATACAAATAATGCGGAAGATGCTGAAGATTCACTTCTATCAGTTCTCCGTTTAGTAAAACGATAAAATTTAAGGAGGATTAAAGATGGCTAACTCTGTTACAATTGGAAATACAATTGGCTATCCAGTAGTTGAACCTAATCATCTTTCCGCACCTCGTAATGGTGGAGTTTATGGTCAACTTCCTGCTGATAGTACAATTGCAGAGCTTTCACAAGGACAATTTGTACACTATAATTACGCTGCTGGTAAAGTCACTTTAACTGGTGACGGTCCTTTAATGATGGTCTTTAATGAAGAAAAACTTTATGATGAACGTCATCAAATGCATCGCGATTATATTATGAAAAAGACAGATTTCTATGATGGTGTAATGACACCTCGTGTATTTCGTCTTGTTGTTGGCGATATTTATACTACAAACAATCTAGTTGATGGTACTTATCAAGAAGGAGATAAAGTTACTCCTAATGCCAATGGTATTCTTAAACTTGATAATACTGCTACAACTGGTTTAATTCTTCAGGTTGTAAAGGCCTACACAATGCCTGATGGACAACCTGGTGTCAAACTACAAGTAATCTCTGTTTAATTGGAAGGGAGGAAATAGACAATGCAACTTATGGAATTTAATGATTTAAAGAAACTTGCTTTTGCTGCTGCTCATAAAACTCCTTTAACTTATTCCACTAATCAGGGAGAAGAGAGCTTTTCCGCAGAGGATGTTAATTCAGCTCTTCGTGCTCAATTTAATCTACTAGCTCCTGACTATAAGGGTTTCCGCAAGAATAAAAATCAAATCTTTGAACTAATTGAAGAGACAATTGATGATATTCTTCCTAACCGTGTTATGGAGCAGTATGGTCAGTTTGCTGATATCCGCATTGTAGCTCAAGGTGATAAAGCTGTATTCCGTCAGCGTATTACTGAAGCTTCCAAGAAACGTGCTAAGACTTTTGTTACTAAAGTCGGTCTAGCTGGTCGTTATGAGACATTCATGCTTGATGGACGTGAGACAGAAGTTCAGATGAGCGCTATTGGTTCCGCTTGCCGTATTGGTTTTGAGGAATTCCTTGATGGCCGCATTCAGTTCTCTGATTTAACTGAAATTATCCTTGAAGGTATGGATGATTATATCTATGAAGAAATTGCTAAAGCTTTAGATTCAGTACTTCCTGATAGCACAACTAATCCAAATAACGTTTATACAAATAACGTATTTAATCCTGCTGCTTTTAATAAGCTTTTAACAATTTCTGATTCCTATAATGGTGGAAATTCAACTATCATTTGTACAGAAGAATTTGCTCGTACAATGGTTCCTGCTGATTCTCGTATGTCCAATGATATGAAATCTACTCTTTGGAATAAGGGATATTTTGCTACTTATTTAGGACACAATATTCTTATTCTTCGTCAGTCTATGCTAGATGAAACAAATAAAGAAAAAGTTATTGATCCTTCTAAGTGCTACATCATTCCTTCTGGAACTGAAAAACCAGTTAAACTTGCTTTTGAAGGTCCAACAATGGTTCGTACAATCACAGATAATGATGATTGGTCAACCGATATGCAGACCTATAAAAAGTTTGGTATCGCAGTATTCTCTAATCCTGCAATTACTCAGTATGTAAATACCAGTCTTACCAAGACTGTTTAATTTTAATTTATAGAAGTAGGGGAGGGTTGAGTGAAACTCCCCTCCCCTACTTTTTGGAGATATAAGGAGATAAAATGACAATTGTAGATATGACTGCTATTCCTGATGATGAGGTTGTTGCAGTAACTAGTCTTTCGGATTCTGTAGTTTCTTATAAAACACCAACAGGAATTGAAAGAGAATTTCCTCCAAAAGCTACTTTTAAAATTAAAGCTGGTGAATTAAGAGAATTATCTTATGATCGTGGAGGAAAAATTTTACTTCAAAATTACCTTAGAGTAGATAATAAAGCTCTTGCTCGTGAATTTGGTGTGCGGGATGATACTATAGAATATAATTGAACTGATGAAGATATTGATGCCGCATTAACTACTGCGAGCATGGATACATTATTAGATGCTCTTGATTTTGCTCCAAAAGCAATTAAAAATAGATTAGTCAATCGAGCAGTTGAACTTGAAATTTCTGACATTAATCGTATGGAAGCTATTAGTAAAGCTACTGGATTAAATGTTTTAAATATGATAAAAAATAAAAGAGCTATTGCGGCCGACGCTCCAAAAGAAGAGGAAAAGCATGGCCGTAGAGTTCAACAAAATAAACAAGAAGAATCTACGGGACGTAGAGTAAAAGTTTAAGGAGGAAAAATGGCTGATGAAGAGGTAACTTCTTTCTCTGAGATGTATGATTTCTTCCTTGCGGGAATTACTGATGATATGTTTATGGAATTAACAAAAGAGGATACAGAAGAGCTTCTTCAAGAAATTCTTTTAGCAGCCATTCCGCACTTTGAATTTCCTAAAAAAGACATATTTAATGTAGATTTAGAAAATGCTCGGTTTTCTTGTTTATTGGATTTAGAAGAAAAAATGATATTACGTCAATATATGATTGTTGAATGAATTGGTTATCAGTTAGCTAGTGTTGAAAATATTCGACAAAAATATAGTGGTAGCGATTTTAAGTTTACAAGTCAAGCAAGTCATATTGACAAACTTTTAAAGCTTCAAGAACAATATAAAACAAGAGGTTTTCATCTTCAACGACTTTATAGACGTAGAAGAAAAAGAACGGATGGTAGTTATGAGTCTACCTTCGATTTAATCATGAAGGAGAAAGACTAATGACTATGACAAAATATAATATTGATATAGATACAGTTACAGTACAAGAAAATCTTAGTAGAATTTTATCTCAAGTTTTTAAACTTCTTCCTATGCGGGAAGAAGAAAAAGATTGGCATAAGCCTTTAGAAACCTTGGTAGTAGAATTGCTAGGGTTAAGTAGTCTTTTTTCCGACCAAAGAGATTTATTAACTTGTGCTTCTAAACTAGAAGGTTTACAAGTATCTCAAGATATTGATTTTACTCTTTATAGAAGAACAATATTTGAATGCTGTAGCCTTTTAGATAGGATTAAACAAAATGTCTAATTCTTTAAAAAATAGAATAAAATATTGGGGTGGAAATTCTAATGGTCGGATAAAACAAACTAAACTATGGAGTTTTCATTTAGCATTAGCTTCAGACTATAATAGTAGATGAATTAAAACTCCATTAAAAAGAATAGTTCGTTGTTTAATAAATACTGATAATATTAAAATGGACTATGACAAAAAAATAATTTCAGTTGATTTTAGTAGTGAGCTTGAACCTGGAGATGTATTTCAATGTTTAGATGATCAAACTTATTGAATGATTCTTCTTCCAGATTTAGTAGAAACAGCATATTTAAAAGCTCAAATTATAAGATGTCGTTATCAACTTGATATTAATAATAAAAATTATTGAATCTATTTTCAAGGTCCAACTGAAACTGATATTAGATGGTTTCAAAAACGCAGTATTAATTTAAATGAAATGAATTTATCTGGAAGAATCTATATTAAGAAGGATGAAAATACATTAGATTATTTTCACAGATTTACTAAAATTAATATTGCGGGACTACCTTGAGAAGTTCAAACTATTGATTCTATTTCAACTCCAGGAGTTATTGAATTAGTAATTAAAGAAGATTATACCAATGAATATAAAAATTTACCTTCTGTCCCAATAGAAGATGAAAATGATATAATTATTGGACAAGATATAGTTAAACAAGATTCAAATATTAGTTATATGATTAATTCAAATTATTATGATGAATCTGGTCAATGGGTACTTGCGGATAATGATTCAAAAGCCATATTAATAGATACTTATCAAAATGCTCAAATTTGTTCTATTAATATATTAGAAAGTGCAATTGGTAGTTTTAAAATTAAATATATTATAAATGATACTGTATATGAAAAAGAAATTACAATTGCAGATCCAGTACAATACATTCAAGGACCTGATGAAGTATATCCTTATGATATTGTTACTTATACGTCATTAGTTGAGGGAGAATTTACAATTCCTGATGAGAGAATGGCTAAAATTGTCAAATCTTCCCGCACACAATGTACTATTGAAATTATATCTAGAAAGAAATCTTCTTTCACTCTTGGATTAATTACAGATAATGAACAGTATGTTAAAACAATTAATATTAAATCTTTATAAGGGAGGTTTAAAATGAAAAGAGTATCACAACAAATAATGACAGATTTTCATTCTAGCTTCCTTTCTTGTGAAAAAGACCAAGAATTAATATTAAGAAAATTATTTGTAGAAAACAAACCTTATAGTAATTATTTAAAAAGACTTTTAATTATTAACACTCCTGATTGTCTTGATGAAAGTCAAGGTCAATATTTACAAATTATAGATAAGTATAGTTTAGGAAAGTTAAAAGAAGAGGGTTATATTTCTTTAACTCCAAAATTAAAAATTAAAGACTTTGGAGAGGTTAAATCTTATATAATCATTGAATTTACAGATTTTTTCCCAACTTCTAATCCTGAATTTAGAAATGTGACTATAAATTTTTCTATTTTTTGTAATACTGATTGTTGAGAATTGGATAATTATAAAACTCGTCCAATTGCTATTGCGGGATATCTTGATGGAATTTTAAACAATACTCGTTTAACTGGTATTGGAAAACTTCGTTTTGTTGGCGCTCAGCGTTTAATAATGAATGAAGATTGAGGAGGAATTGTTCTTCAATATTCTGCAACACATGAAAATGATGAAGATAAAAATGAAATAATTACTAATGAAGATGTTCGCGAACATGTTCAATAGGTAGTGATTAATATGAGGTTACAAGGAGATAGTGGACTTTATCTTTCAGGAAGTCAAGTAAAAATTCCTACTTGTGGAATATTTATTATTCAGCCTACAATTAAAGATATAGTTCAATTTGGAGAAAATGAATTTTTTACAGCTATAAAAATGATTGGGAGTCCAGAAGATTTTTTTTCCTCAGTAAAAGAGGGCAATTCTGAATTAAATGAATTTAGTAATTTTCAAATTTTATTAGAGGTAATAAAAACTGATGAAGGATTAATTAAAAATTCTTTTGATAAGTTTTTTGAATTATGTTTCCCTATTTATAATGTATTTTATACTCAAAATAGTATAAATTTTAGTTTACAAGAGGATGAAAATAATACTGTTATAGGTATGATTCAAATGTATAACTTTGAAAATTTTTCTACTGTTGTTAAAGAATTGTTTGATCCGCCAGATAGTAGAGAAAATAAATTTAATCCTGCAAACGAATTAGCGGAAAAAATTGCTAAAAAATTAGAAGCAGCCAGACAAAGAACTAATAAAAAATCTTCAGACAATTTTCAATCATTATTTAGTTTTTATACTTCTATTTTGTCTATTGGGTTACAAATGGATGTAAATATATTTTATAATTATACTCCTTTTCAACTCTACGATGCTTTTACAAGATATATTTCAAAACAAGAATGTGATTTATATCAAAAAATTGCTTTACAACCATTTGCATCCACTGAAAATATGGATGAACCCGACAATTGACAAAGAAATTTATATAATTAGTCTTGATTCTGTTGGAATCTTGATTATAGAGAATCGCTATTCCTTTAGTGAATGGTGATTAAACAATGGCATTGTAAAAAATTACCGAGATTAAAAGAAAGGAATAGGTGATACTTAAGATGCGTTTTGGTATTCGTGAAATTTGTGACGTTGTATTCAAAGCTCGTACCCAGACTCAAATTGGTAACACTACTTTCGCAAAAGGTCAACCTGTACTTTATATTGATACAGCTAAGACTTCAAGCGTCGAGGGAACATCTGAGTTAGTTTATGCTCGTGGTGGTCGTGGTAATCCTCGTCTTATTGCTTGGGAAGGCGAACGTACTGTTACATTTAACGTAGAAGATGCTCTTCTTTCTCCTATGGGTATTGCTGTTCTAACTGGTGCTGGACTTATTGATGCTGGTACTGGTGACCAGAAAATGTATGTTCACACAACTTTCGATCTTCCTATTTTAGCAGGTGGAAAAGTTAAAGTTGATGCTGATACAGCTGGTGGAGAAGATGTTGTTCTTTATGTTAATTCTGGAACTGCTCCTATTTTTGGTATGGTTCTAGATAACGCTGGTGCTGGTGTTGTTCCTGTTGCAACAACTTCTATTGCTGATGGTGAACATACAGTAGGTTCTGATGGAATTGAAATTACCTTTGATGGTGCTGCTGGATATGTTGGACACACTCTTCGTGTTGATACATATGTAGTTAAAACTGCTGGCGTTAAACAGATTACTATTGATGCTGATAACTTTGCTGGAAACTACTATGTAGAAGCTTCTGGATTATTCCGTGAAGAATACTCTGGTGAGGATATGCCAGTTGAGATTATCTTCCCTAATGTTAAGATTCAATCTTCATTTACTTTCAATATGGCTAATACTGGTGATCCATCAACATTCTCATTCGTTATGGATGCATTCCCTGACTATACAAAGTTTGATAAAACCAAAAAGCGTGTTGTCGTTTTCCAGATTATTGGTGACGAAAACATCGAAGCTACAGAAACTCCAGTTGATGAAGATGATGCTACTCTTTCTGCATTAACAATTAGTGGAGTTACTCTTAGCCCAACATTCGATGCTGAAACATTAACTTACACTGGTACAACAACTACAGCCAATGGTACAATTAGTGCTATTGCTACAGATAATACTGCTACCATTGAAATTAAAAATGGTACAACAGTTATTACTAATGGTAATGCTGCTACTTGGGCTACTGGAGAGAATACAGTTACAGTTAAGGTTACAAAGGGAACCGCTACTAAGACTTATACTGTTACAGTTACAAAGTCATAATTTAATTAATATTCAGAGAGGTGTTTTTACAAGCACCTCTCTTTTTTTTTAGATTTTTCAGGAGTATAAAATGGAAAATTATAGTTTTAGATATTTACATTTCTGACAAGAACATATTCCCGAAGAAGCTTGAGCAAATCAAATTTGATATGAAACAAAAACAGAAATTTTAGAAAGACATTTGTTAAATTTAGCCAAAAGACAAGAAAAAATTAAAAGAATAGCTAAACAAAATAATATAGATGAAGAAGCTGTTTCTCAATTTCTCAGTGGAGAAATTTTACAAGGAATTTCTACAATTTCTAATAAAGATTTCGAAAATAATGATGAAACAGAAATAAGTGCGGATAAGGATCCGAGAGAAATTATTACCAGATTAAAAAAAGATTTATTAACATTTGACACTATTGATGATTTTGTAGATACTATTAATAATTATTTACAATCATTATCTGATGAAACTCAACATATGTTAGATGCATATGTAGAAAATACTATGTTAAAAGTAACAGAAGGTTCTATATTAGGACAAGATAGTTTAGCTGGATATTCTTCCGCAGGTAAAGTTATTGCTGCATTAATGGGTAAATATAGTAACGATGCTTTTAAAATTCCTGATAATGCTAATGAACAATATAATACTGCAATGGGAAAAGTAGTACTTGCGGCGCAGTTGATACCGCTTTGTCAGGAAGAGATAAAAAGTGGCATGATTGTTCGACATGGTAAAACAGGTTCTACAAATAGTGGTCATTTTGAGAAAGATATTTTCTTATTAGATGAAGTTCGTAAAAAATGTATTGCCTGATTACGAGAAGCTGATAAAACTTTGAGAGAAGTTAGTGAAGGTGTTGGCATTGTCCGCTCACATTTAAAAGCATTAGAAGCTAACGAACAAATTGAACATTTTATAGAACAGCAAGTTTCTTATAGTCATACTGGAAATAATTATTATGGAGTTAATTTTAATCCTGATAGTGAATTAAAAGAAATATTAAAAGAAGTAAAACAGAAACAAGCTTATTATAAAAAGAAAGCTAAGAAAGACTTTTCTATTGATATTACTGATGAAGGTGGAGTTTTAAGAATAGCGTTAGGCGCAAATGCTAAGAACTATGAAAAGCAATTAACTGATAATTTAAAATCTTATACCATTAAAATTCAAGATGGAACTCCTATGTCTACACTCTTGGGAAGAGAAGCAGGTTATACTGGTGAAGATATGTGAGCTATACTACAAATAGCTTCTGGAATAAGTAGAAATAATGATTATAGTGAAGCAGATAATAAATGACAATTTTTAATTAAAAGTATTGGATATAGAAGTTTATTAAATGCTTTAGCTGGTTTTGAAGATACTGATGACCAAAGTTTTTATATGGTTATTAATGGTAATTTTTGAACCATGTCTAATTTTATAGAACATTTTTTAAATTCTTCTTCATCTGTTGGTTTATCAGAAGTTGCAAATAGTAATGGTAAAAATTTAGGATTAGTTCGTTCAACCTACTCAAACTTAAATCAACAACTATGGCAAGTAGATACTGAGGGAGATGGAATTTTAGATGATGCTCAAGATCGTTCAGATTTACTTTGGAGAAGAAGTTTAGATTTAATGTATAATACTAAGATTAGAGTAGAAATTACAATGCGGGAAATATCTCAATTAATGCAAAAAGTTTTGTAAATTTTTTGTAAAATTTTGTTTACAATGCTAAAAAATTGGGTATAATATAATTGTAAATAATTTTACTTAGGAGGAAAAATGATTAATATAGAAGTAGAAGAAAAAAGAGTTTTAAGTTCTCAAGATATTACAGACATTATTACTTTTTCTCTTCAAGAAGCAAATAAAGATGGATATCTTAAAGGATTTATTTTTGAAAGAGCACTAGTAGTATTTTCTACTATTATGTTTTACCAAGAGACAAAAGAAGAATTAGCTGCTTTAGTTACAATTAATATTAATGAAGCCTTTGATAAAGTTGTTAAAGATGGATATTACGATAAACTTTATAATGAACATGCAGAAGAATTTGATTATATTATTAATTGCGGAATAGAGTGGTATAATGACTTAAAAGATTATCAATTATCTACTCGTGGAATTTTTGATATGTTACAAACTGTAAGTGGAGATATTGTAAATATGGCTACTGAACGTTTACAAGAAGTAGCTAGTTCAGAAAATATAAAACAATTAGAAAATATTACTGAACGTTGGACAAATCCTAATAATTAGTTTGGTCAAAATTAAATAAAATTAATAGCCTTATTTTTAGATAATAAAGATAAGGCTATTTTTTTATAGCTAAACTATAGGAGACAAAGGAGGTTCTCATTTTGTTTTATATAAAAGGAATTACCTTAGTCAATGAGCACCTTTATATAGAAGAAGGTGAGAACATTGAGTAAGTATTCAAATACAATTGAATATCAGTTAAAAACTTCTGCTGATTTAAAGGGTATTGAACAATTACAGAAATCTTTGACTCAAGTTACAACAACTTTGAATCAAATGCATTTAGACCCTGGTGCAGATCACCTTGGTTTAGACCAGTCTCTTGCTAATGTACAGAAACTCCAAGACGCTTTAACTAAAGCTTTTAATCCTAAACTTGGTGTTATTAATGGACAACAATTACAAAAAGAAATTGGAAATATTGGATTAGATACACTAATTAGTGATTTAGATAAAGCTGGTGCTTCTGGTCAAATTGCTATTAATAATATGGTTGGTGGATTAGGAAGAATTCATACTAATCTTAATACTATTAGTAGTGCTGTTGATAAAATTGTAAATACTTTTGGTAATACTGTTCGTTGGGGTATTACTGCTAGTATTTTTGAGACAATGTCTAATAATCTACGTCGTTCTGTAGAATATGTTCAAGATTTAGATACTTCTTTAAATAATATTCAAATTGTTTCTGGTCAAAGTAACGAACAAATGAAATCATTTGCAGAATGAGCTAGTCAAGCTGGACAAAATTTAGGTCGTTCTACTATTGATATCGTAGATGCTGCTCAAATTTTTGCTCAAAACGGTTTTAATGTTGAAGATCAAAAGAAATTAGCAGAACTTACGAATGAAGTAGCAAATGTTACTCAACAAAGTTCTGAAACAGCTTCTTCACAAATTACTTCATTAATGAATGGATATAAACTTTCAATTGATGAAGCTAAAGATTCTTTGGATGCTATGGCTCTAGTTGCCGCAGAAAGTGCATCTGACCTTAATGAATTAGCTACTGCTGAAACTCGTGTTGCATCATTAGCTCATGATTTAGGCGTATCACAAAATCAATTGACCGCACAATTATCAACAATGGTTTCTGTTACTCGTCAAGCTCCTGAAACAGTTGGTAATGCTTTACGTAGTATTTATGCTCGTATTGGAGATTTAAAACTTGGAGAAACTCTTGAAGATGGAGTTGATTTAGGTAAAGTTTCTGGAGCATTAAAGTCTGTTGGTGTAGAGGTTTTAGATGCTAATGGTCAAATGCGGGAAATGGGTGAAATTCTCGAAGATTTAATGGATAAGTGAGATGAACTTGACAGAGCTCAACAACAAGCATTAGCAATTCAGGTAGCTGGTAAACAGCAAGTTAATATGTTTCAGACCTTAATGTCAAATGCAGATATGTATAAAGATACATTAGAAACTGCTGAAGGTGCAATTGGAACTTTAGATAAACAGCAAGAAATTTACATGGATTCCGCAGTAGCTAAAATGCAATCATTATCTGCTGCTGGAGAAGGTTTAATTAATTCTTTATTTAATGCTGATAATTATAAACCTGCTATTGAGACTTTAACAACTTTTGTTAATATTTTACAGAATGTTGTTGATAGTGTCGGTGGAGGCTTGCCAGTCTTGACCGCATTTACTTCCATGTTCTTAAAATTAGGAAATCGTGAGATTGGTTCTTCTATTGGAGAATTTTTATTTAATAGAGAACAAAATAAACAGGGTAAAGCATCAGATAAATATAATAGAGACTTATTGGCTTCTCTTGGAGCCACTGAAATGAGTAATTCTGGAGCTTATCAATTTACACAATCATCCGCAGGTAAAAATATTGCCGATGCCTCTGCTAAAAATCAACAAGAATATAATGAATTACTTGAAAAAACGGTTCAAGCAGAAAATGCTCTCCATGCTGCTCAAAACAATAGAAGAGTAGATTTAGAAAATTTAATTGAGAAAGAAACAAAAGAAGCTCAATTAAAAGAAGCTGGTGTTAAATTATCTCTTACAGAAAAAGGACAAATTCAAGCTAGTTCTACTGGATTAAAAGAATATATTTCACAACTAGAAGAATTATTTGATGAAACTAATATTGGTAGTGATAAAGCTTCTAAAAGATTAGAAGAATTAAAAGCAGAAATTTTTAATAATGAAGAAATTACAGATAAGTGAAAACAAAAATTAGATAAATTAATAAGTGGATTTGAACAATTAGATGATGTAATAGAAGATGCTCAAAAGCAGCAAAATATTTTATCAGAATTAAAAGACTCATATGTTGATCCTACAGATTTAATTCAAGATTATAATGATCAAGCTGGAGGGAAGCAACAAGGATTACGCTCTCAATTAGGAGATGCTGAAATTTTAGATGCTGAAACTCTTTATAAACAACAACTTGAAGTCAATAAAGATTTTGGAGTTAAATTAAATTTTGAAGAACAAACTCGTTCTGTTCTTCAATTAGTAGATGGTTTAACAAGCTTAGTGTTTGTTTGACAAAGTTTTACTTCATTAGGAAATATTATTTCTGATGATAGTTTATCTAATGCTGAAAAATTTGATAAAATAGTAGGTAATTTATTAACTTCACTTCCAATGTTAGTTATATCTTTTAAAGATATAAAAGAAGGCTTTGGAAGTTTTAAAACAGTAGTTACTGCTTTAGGAAACTCTACAACAATTGCAAATATATTATCAGGTTTAAGTAGCCATTTTGGTATTTTTACAGGTGCTGCAGAAGCAGCTACAGCAGGGACTTTAGGTTTTGGAGCAAGTTTAGGTGCTATACTTCCAATAGCAGCAGCAATAGTAGCTGGAATTGCTGTATTAGTTGCAGCTATTAAAGCTATTTATGATTGAGTCCATAGATATGATATTGCTTTAGAAAAGGCTAATGAGAATTTAAGAATTGCTAGTGAGAATACTGCAAAAGCCAAATCTAAATTAGATGAATTAACAAGTGGCTTAGAGGAAGTTAAAAATTTAGATTCAACTTTTGAGAATTTAACAAAAGGAACTCTTGAATGAACTCAAGCTTTAGTAACTGCCAATCAAAAAGTTTTAGATTTAATAAAGAATTTCCCTGAATTAGCACAATATATAATAACTGATTCTGAAACTGGAGCTTTAACTTTTTCAGAAGAAGGAATGAAAAAGGTTGTAGAAAATCAAATTGCAAATGTAGCAAAAAATCAAGTTATTGAAGCTCAACAAGTTAGAGAACAAGCTCAAGCAGAGAATGAAAAAATTATTCATGATACTAATTCTGGTTTTGATAGAGAAACTAAAATTACAGGTTATCAGTATGGAACTGCTCAACTTAGTGGTCCCGCATCTATTAATTTAGACGATGAACAACTTAAAAATATTGTAAATTACTTATTTGAGAATCCTAATGCTACAGGTGAGGAATTAGCAAGTAACAATCTTGTAGATAGTATAAATACTGGAAATGAGTTATTATCACGACATAGAGATGCTTTACTAGACCTTGGAACAAAAATACAGGCAAATACCGTTGCTGCGCAAGAACAAAGTAATGCTTTAGTTCAGTCTGCATTAGTTAATAATGAAGATTATCAAAAATTAAACGATAATGAAAAAGATTTTGTTAATCAGTTAGTTAATAATACTCTTAATGATACAGAAAGTGAATTATATAGACAGGTCAGTAATTCTATTAATCGTCAATCAGAGAGTTTTAATAAAGGACAGTATCAAGAATTAACTGGACGTTCTGATGAAGAGATGAAAGAAATTAGTTCTGAAGAAATTAAAGAAGGACTAATTCAAGCAGGTGTTTTAGAAGCAATTACACAAGACAAAGACTTGCTTAAATCATATATGGAACAAGCTCAAAGTTTTAACGATAAACTTGTTTCTACTCTTGGTGAAGGTGGAGCAAATGCTTTTGATTATAGTTCTCGATCTTTTAATTTCACTGGAATTGATTTTACTGAATATATGGAATTCCGTGGACCTGAATTTGTAGATAAAGTAAAACAAGCATTTTATGAAAACGAAGATATTTTTAAAGAACTTGGTTTTGAAAGTGCTGATGAATTTGTAGAAGCTTGAAATGAAGGTTTAAAAAATTTAGATAAATCTACAATAGATTTCCGTTTAAATGGTGATCTTGAAGATCAAATATCAGATTTTCAAGGAAAAATGTCAGATGCTTTACAAAAAGTAAGAGAAGATACTGAATTAACAGCAGAAGATTATCGCGTATTTGTTACTGAAAACTTACAAGAAAGTTTAGATGCTGTTAAAATTTCATCTGATTCTGTTGGTAGCGTTTATGAATTATTAGCTGAAAATGGTATTGAAGCTGAAAAAGCTATTTATGCTTTAAATGATACTCTTAATGACCAACAACATGCATTACAAATGCAAGATATTGAAAATCTTTCTTCTGAATATGAAAAATTAAGAGGTCAAGTTGATGATGTTGTTGAAGCTAGAGAAGAACTTGAAGATTATGATGATTTAGTATTTCATTTAGATGATAAAGACATAGAAGCTGCTTATAATGATTTACAACTTCTTTATGATTTAGCTAGAGATATGGAAAATCAGTCCTTTAGTCTTTCAATAGATATGGGTGCTGATTTATTAGATCAAGCTAATAGTATCATGGATATTATGGATGATATTGTTGATGCTACAGGAGATGTAGGAGACGAATTCGTAGTAGCAGCAGATAAAGTTGACGAATTAGCATTAGCATTTCCAGGTATTCTTGAAGGATATTCTATTACTGCTGATGGAATGATTCAACTTAATGCTGAAGTTGTTCAAAGTATTATGGGACTTCATTCTGCTGATGCTCAGTCTATGGCAGAAGCTCAACGTAGTAAATTAAATAATTATGCTGATTATCTAGAACAAATGGCTGAATCTTATGATACTCAATCTCAAATGTTAAGAGAGGAAGCCGAAAGACACGTTCATACAGAACAGGAAGCAAATGATTTAATTGCTAAAGCTAATCAAAATTTAACTGAAACAAGTATGAGTTTACTTGAAGAAAGAGGATTGGCGCAAGATAAAGTAGCACAAGCTTTAGTACAATCAGATGATGAAGCTAATAAAACAATGGCTGAAAATATTGCTTCTGGAACTGATAGTGCTAGTAAAAATCTAAATCAACTCGCACAAAATGGACGTACTAGTTTTAGAAGAATGGCTCAAGACGCTTATCAGGTTGCTCAAGCAGTTAAGGCTGCTGGAGCTGCTAATACTGATGCGGCTGCCCAAGCTGTTCAAGCATTAGAAGGAACTATTGAAAATACACAAAGTATTTTTAGTGGTTATTCTGGTTCTGGCAATATTCTAAGTGCTGTTGGAAATATGATTAGTCAAGCTCTTGCTGCGGCTAAACAAAGAGCACAAGAAATTATTCAATCTCAACAGAATGGTAAACAAACTCTTCTTGACGAAGCAGAGAGTGAAGCTGCTAAGGCAGAAGCTTTAAGAAATTTGGCTAATAGATTACGTGCTGGGGCAGTTCAAATTGAAGCTAAAGGCGTTGAAACTCCTGCTACTTTAGAAAAAGTTGGCATTCCTGAACCAGAAAAAGAAAAAACAGAAAAAGAAAAACAAAAAACTCTTAAAGATTATGTTGAAAATCCTGAAGCTGTTACTGGTTCAAATCTTGATATGAAAGAATATCTTGATGATGAAGCTGATAGATATGAGCGTATTAATACTATTCTTGAAAAATTAGCAAATCAGTTTACTAGAATTGCTAATGAGCAAGATAGAATTACTGGACATGATTATGCTAAAAATCTTGGTGAACAGATTGCTTTATTAAAGACACAAATTCAAGCCCAAGAGAAGAAATTAGCATTACAAAAAGAAGAAGCAGAGCAGCTTAAAACAAATCTTGCGGGACAAGGTGTTGCATTTGATTCTGCTGGATTTGCTTTAAATAATACAGAAGTATTTAATAGTTTACAGTCTAAATATAATTCTGCTGTAGATGCTTATAACGAAGCACAAGTTCAAGCTCAAAATGATTATTTAACTGAAATTAATAGAGTTAAACAAGAAAATAATCAAAAAATTAATTCTTTAATTGATCAATATAATAATGCAGCCGCAGGAAGTGAAGAAGAATCTGCTTTAAAAAGTGAAATTGATAGAGCTCAAAAAGCTGCAACTTCTAGTGAAAAAGCTATTGAAAATGCTTATAAAAATCTTCAATCTAGTAATAAAGAATATTATGAAAATTTATTAAAGAATTCTAAAGAAGCTTTAGATCAATATCAAGAAGATATTCAAAGATATGATCAATTAGTATCTGAAGAGATTGAACAATCTGAAACAGCAATTGAAGAATTCTATAATAAAATTGAAGATTTGCAAATTGAAGCTTATAAGAAAACTGTAAGTATGATATCAAACTTAAAGGATATGCGGGAAACTGTACTCGATATCAATACATTATTTAGTCAACTTGTAAGCGGAGATAGACCGCTTGACCGCATGAATAATGCAGTAGCTAAACTTTCCAACTATTGGGATGCTGGTACTGAATCAATGCTAGAATATTATAGTAAGGAAGCTAACGAAGCAGCTAAACGAGCACAAGATATGAGTTTAACTCAATCTGAAAGAGATTATTATGCTCGTAGAGTTGGAGATATTGAATCTATTATGGATAGTATTCGTACTGGTGATAGTATGGAAACTGGAAATAAGGGTTGATTCCAGCTACAAATTGAAGATATGAATAAACTATTAGAACAAATTGACCAATTTGAATCTACTGGTGAAAGTTCTATATTTGGTAAAAATTCTGCTCAATTATATGAAGCTGTTAAAAATAGTTTAGATGGTGCAAAGAAATATCTTGAAACATATGTACAAGAATATGAAGAGTTGCAAAGTGCTTTCTCTGATTATCTAAATGAAATTTATGATAAGACAGATAGACAATTAACAAAGTTTGATCATCTTAATGAAAAATTAGAGCATTATCAAAAGCTTATTGAAATGACTTATGGTAATAGTCGTAATTATGAGAGCTTAATGATTCTTTATGATAATATGATTGAAAATAATGAGAATCAAATAGCAACTATCCAACAAGTTATTTCTAATTATAAAGCTATGCAAGAAGAGCTTAATATTGAAACGGCAGATGGATTACAAAAGTGATATGAACTTCAAGATAAAATTCTTGATAAAGAAAAAGCACTTTGAAGTCAAACAGAACAACAGATAGAGACTATTAATAAGAAATTTGAGCTTCAAAATGAACAAGCCATAGAAGATTGAGAGCGTTCTTTACTTAATGGTCAAACAATAAGTGAATATGCAGATCAATGAGAAATTATTAGTAGAAATGCTGAACAATATCTTGATGTTGTTGAAAGTGCTTATGAAGTTCAAAAACTTCAAAATAAATATACTAATTTATTAAATAGCACTAATACATTAACAACGCAACAACGTATTAGAGATGCTATGATGAATCAGCTTGAATTACTTCAAGGTGAAACTCAATTATCTCAATATCAAGTTGATTATGCTAATGCTCAATTTGAGATTCTTCAAAAAACAATTGCATTAGAAGAAGCTAGAAATAATAAAAATAATATGCGTTTGCAACGAGATAGACAAGGAAATTATTCTTATGTTTATACCGCAAATGATAATGATACCAATTCTGCCGCTGCTGATTTATTAGATGCTCAACAAAATGCTTATGAGATTTCTAAGAACGCTTTAGTTTCTAGCCAAGAAAATATAATTTCTGTATTACAGAACACTCGTAATGCGATACTAGAAATTATGAATGATACAACCCTAACAGAAGAGCAAAAAGAAGAAAAAATTAAAGCTATGACAGAAGCTATGGAACAATATCTCGAAAGAGAAACTAAAGTTTTTGAATTAGCTCAAGGTAATATTCTTCAAGATGCTCTTGATATTGCTTCTTCAATTACAGTTAATACTACTGATACCTTCAATAATATTATGAAAGATTTTGCAGAAGGTAATGATGAAACTTTATCAGAAATTGATGAAAGATTTACAAATTCTGCATTAAGTTGAATTAATGATGGTATTACGGTACAAGCTGCTAACGATGAATTAATTGAACATGCTACTCAAAATTTTGCAGAATGGCAATCTAGTGTTGAAAATGCAGCAGGAAATGTAGTAAATTCATTAGGAGAAGTAACTTCTGCTATTTCTGGAACAACAGAAGAAACTATGAGACTTAAAGATGAAACAGATGCTTTTATTGAAAGTCTTAATAATGACTTAGGAGTTGTAGCGCAATATACTCAACATATTAACGAGCTTGGCGGCCAAATTGGTTCAATGAGAGATACTTTAAGTATTTATGCTCAAAGAGCTGCTCAACTTGAAAATCAATTAGCTATTTCTGAATCTAGAAATTATAATATGGAACAAGAAGTTGCTCAACAAGCTGCTAATGCTCAAAGAGCAGCTACAATTAATACAGATATTATTAATGCTACAAGTGGTGGTTCTTCTTATAGTACCGCAATTGCTAGTACTGGTTCTGTAGCTGGTTATAATTCTGTCTTTGCTACTCCCGCACCTAGTGGAGGCGGAGATAGCACTATTAGAGGATATAGTTTTGATGACCTTGTAGAAGGTATTGCTGGTAATATTTGAACTTATGGTTCATGAGGTGACGATCCAACAAGGCATGCTTATATGAATGAAAAGTTTGGTCAAGAAACTGGAGATGCTATTTATAGTGCAGTTCAAAACTTATTTAATAGTGGTTATGGTTATAATTATGACCCACATCGTTGAGCAAGCGGAGGATATTCATCTTACTCACAATTTGATGTAAGTCGTTTTGATACAGGTGGATATACAGGAGATTGAGATAGTCAAGATAACGGTCGTTTAGCAATTCTTCATGAAAAAGAATTAGTGCTTAATCCGCAAGATACTGTTAATATTTTACAAGCAGTTGATTTGATTAGACAGATGATTTCTAATATTTCATCTTCATCTCTTGGGTCACATATTCAAAATATTAATTCTTCAACAGAAATGCAGGAATTAAATCAGAATATTCAAATTGAAGCTAATTTCCCAAATGCTACTAGTGAAAATGACATTAGAGAAGCAATATTAAGTTTAACAAATAATGTTGCGCAATATGCTCATAGAAAAAAATAGTGGGCAAAAAATAATAAATATCTCTTAATAAATTTTATTATCTAAAGAGAGCAAAAGGATTATTATAAGAGCGAGGAACCTTTGTGTTCTTCGCTCTTTTTTTTTACATTTAAGGTGGTGACAGATGGCAGGAGTTGATAATCAAACTATTCAACAATCTTTATTAGAGGCAACAGATTATCTAATTAAAGAACGAGTTTCTGAATTACAATTAGATAAAACTATTATTTGTTCTATTATAGGTTGTACAAATTCTATGACTGGTGAATATAAAGTTCAATATCAGGATGGATTTTTTACTGCTTATGCCCAGAATTTAGATATAAGTTATGCCTTAGATGAATTAGTATATGTACTTGTTCCTTTAGGAGATTTTACTAATACAAAATTAATTACAGGAAAAGCTACTACAACTTCAAATAAAGAATTATTAACACTTTTAGATATTGAAAAATATAAATATAAAAAGACAAGTGGTAATTGTTTAAGTAATGGAGCTGTATCTTTTCCACAAGGATTAAATTCATATAAAGCTCATGATGGTAAATATTTATATTATAAAATAGAGCAATATGAAAATAGTAATACTGAATTGGTAAATTTAATAGGGTCTATCCCGCAAATGAATTTTGATGAAAATGGTTTTAGAGCTAGTTTAGAACAATCTAACTTTATTTGATTAGGAGCCACTTTCCGCACAGCATTATCTTATGCACATAAATTAACCCAATTTGGTAAATATGGATATAGTGTTACTTTAGCATTTAAAAAAGATGGTGCTAAAATTCAACAACAAGAAACATCTTCTGGTTTAATTGAATATTATAATCAAGAAGATATTATTTATAGAAGTTTTACTATAGATTCAGATCAAATGATTGGTAATCCATTTAGATTTGAAATACCTTCAAATCAATATATGATTTATCCAATAGATTCAACAAATTATTTATATTTAAAAAGTGTTGAAATTTATAGTAAAGATTTTGAATCTACAAGTGTTGTGGGAATAGATGATGATGACATCTTCATTTCAAATTTAGAACTTTTTAGTGCTAATCCCGCAAGTATATCAGATAATAATTATAATTTAATTATTTCTCCCCTAGATGGAACAAATTTTTCTTATAGTGGACAAAGTTTAAGATTTCAAGCTATTGTTTTATATAAACAAAATACAGATATTTCTGATGAAACTCAAACCAGTTATAATTGATTTTTAAGAGATGATAGAATAAATTCTAGTTCTGAATATTATTCTTATTTAGCTGGTGCTAAATGAAAGAAATTAGATACAACAACTAAAAAAATAACTCTTTATGATTCTCAATGTTTAGCTTATGAGAATGAATATAAATTAATAGTAACTATTGCAAATACTACTACAGATAATTCTCCACAAGTAGTATTATCAGAAACATTTAAAGTTTATAATCTTATGCGGAAATATCCTGTTACATTAGAAAGTAATAGAGGATTAAAATTTGATTATACTAATGGTACAATAACTATTAAATGCTTAATAGATGGACATGATGGTGTTGATAATAGTTTTATTAATAACTATAATAATAATGATTTTTCATTCTGATGGTCTAGAACTATTTATTCTCCAAATGGAGAGACAGCGGTAACATATGTTAAAACTAAAGAGCAATTAGAAACAGAATATCAAAACGCTGTAGATGCAGAATATCAAGCAAGAATATCTAGTCAAATAGTAGACACTTCTCTTTCACAATCTTTAAAAAGAGAAATTGAAGCTTATAATGATACCACTATTAATAAAAACTTTTTTACTACTTCTTTAGTTTCAACAACTGGAGATGTAGAAATTGGATGTACTGTAACTCAAAAGATAAATAATATAGATTATTATTTAGGAGCAGCTTCTTTAAGATTAACTAATGGAGAAGATGTTCAAGAGCGTGGATATACTATTGAAATTATAAATGGAAATCAATTATTTCAATATAATGAAGATGGTATTTCTCCTACTAGTAGTAGATTCCAAGAGCCGCAGATAATTAATCCTTTATCTGTTTTATTTTATTCTCCTGAAGGAGAATTAATTAATTTAGCAGATTATGATTATAAATGAATAGTACCTATAACAAATACTTTATTTGATTTTGAAGGATATAATTTAGAAAATTTTGCGGGAAATGAAGGATATAAATATTATCAAGAAGATATTTTACCTTTAAAAATAAAAGATTATTATGATGTGTCTGCAACTAATAATCAAATTACAGTACAATTAACTTATCAAGACCAAGTATTTTCTAATTCTACTACTTTTACTTTCTTAAAAATTGGAGAAAATGGAAGTAATGGTACTAGTTACGCGGGAAAAATCGTTAGTAGACGAGAAACTCTTGATGATAGTTTATTATCAATTGAAACGACTATTAATGATGGTGGTAATGAAGTTGCATCATGAAATGTAATAGGACGTCCCGCACTCTCAGAAAATATTTTAATGTTACAGTTTGAAAAATATTATGAGGGAAGACTTGCAGATATTAAAAATACTGATAATATTTCTTGGAGACTCTTGGGAGAATCTACTTCAAGATTTTTATCTATTAATACTCAAAATGGTTTATGTACTTTTGCTGATAATATAGATTCTGGTAAAAATCAAATTAATCAAATTGTAAAAGCAACATTGTCTTATAAAGATGAAGATATTACTCGTGAATTATATGCTTTCTTAGGAATTCCTATTATTAGATATCTTAATAGAGAAAATGGCGAATATACTATTTGGTTTGATAAACATAAAACCTTACAAACTATTATTTATGGTAGTGACGGAGAAAATCCTTTATATAATAAAAATCAAGGTTTTTCTTTTAATTGAAAAAATATGGGAATTGGAACCAAATATCTAGCCATTGAACCGCAAGGTGGTATAAATAATAATAGTGAAACTGCTAATTTTGAATTATTAATAAATAAAAATGATAAACCAAAAGCAGCTTTAAGTGAAGGCTCTTGGAAAAAACAACATTCTGAATGAACTACTTATCCAAGAATAGTAACTCCTATTTCTGAAGAAATTGATAGTTTTATGTGTTATATTGCTCCAAAAGATAATTATAATGGAGAATGATTTAATAATGTTATTCATGGTAGAATTTATTCAAATGAAAATGATGCTAAAGATATTTGGAGTATTATTCCAAATAATACTTGTGAAGTAGAATTTTGAATTCCTATCAATTTCTTATTAAATACTTATGGTTTGCGGTCATTGAACGGGTGAGATGGTACTCATATTGATATTAATGAAGATGATGGGTATATCCTTGCTCCGCAAATTGGTGCTGGTAAAAAAGAAGAAGATAATACTTTTACTGGTATTGTAATGGGTGTTGAAAAACATTATGAACAGCCAAAAGAAGAAGATGTGGGTTTAATGGGATATTCTTTTGGTAGACGTTCTATTTTCTTAGATGCTAAAACTGGTAAAGCAGAGTTTGGATTACCAGAAGATGTAGCCACCGCAAATAATAATTATCAAAATGGTAAAATTATTTTAAATCCAAATGGAGAAAGTTTAATTGGTAATTGGACTATTGGTTCACATTCATTATTTAATATTACTAACAGTAAAGGAAAACATTCTATACAAACAGGTAAACCTTATAGAGATTCTTTCGCAGAAGGCCATATTGAGGATATTAACTCAACAGATTGTGGAATTTTAATATCTGCGGAACCAGCTTATATTTCAATCAAAGGTAGTAAAAATACTGTTTCAGGTCAAGGAAGTAAAGATAAAGGAAAAGCGGAAAGTCTAGAATTACAACTTGATCCTAATCAGAAATCTATTTTTAGTATTTTTAGTCATTATAAAGATGGAGATACTTGAAAACGTCAATTAAAAGTTGGTATTGATGCACAGGGTCGTTTCTTTGCTAATTCATTGCTAAATAATTATAATAATTTAAATATTAGTGATGTTGATGCTTTTGGTGTAGAAGATGGTTATATAGGTATTGTTGATGAAGTTAATCTTAGTAGTGATAACTTTGCTGAAAGTAATGTAACAGTATTTAAAGCTTTTATTGATAAAGTTCAAAGTGGTTCAAGACAAGCTACGGATTCTACTTTATATATTACAGGTGGTAATTTACAAAACGAATATGCCAGACCTGTCAGTTTACATGGTAAAGAAATTAGATTATTTGCTAATGGAGCAAATACTGTAAACGATCCAAGAAGAACTTGTAAATTTGCAGAAGATGGTTTATTATTAAAAATTAATAGTCTAGAACTGGTTCATAAAAACTTTGTAACAGATAAAGAAGGAAATATTTTATTTGATAATAGAACTGGTTTACCAGCTTATGAACAAATTAGAGAAGATTGAAATGAATTAAATGATGTTGTCAGAGGTTTGGTAATAAGTAAAAAAGGTAATACTAGTTTGGTAGCAGAAGAACAATTTGTTCTTCTTTCTAAGTCTCTTGTTTATAAGACAAATCAAATAAGCCCTTCTTTAATAAATCATAATTTATTATTAGATGGTTCTTTTACAGGTGAAATTGGAAAAACAAGTAGAGCAACAAATAATAAAATTAGGGTTCTAAATGGAGATTGAACTTCTGAGATAGACCTTAATTATAATTTACAAGTTAATAGTAAAGCTACTCAAATGGTAGTAGGATATAAAACTGGTTCTAATGCTGCTAATGCTTTTTCTGTTATTAGCAGTAAAGCTAATGGAAATAGCACTAATACTGTTGAATTCTACTTAAATCATGGTAAAAAGAGTGCTTTAAAGGTTGGTCACGGTTTAGATATTTCATCTCAAATAAATGGAATTAATATTACATCCGCGAATAGCGCTCAAGGAATAATTATAACAGCAAAAACTGGAACGGATGATAGTACATTAAAGCTTATTCCGCAAGATAGGGGTAGTGGAGGAAGTTTTGCGTTAAATTCTTATTCAGGACAGCTTTATTCTACAAGTCAAAGTTTAGACTTATCTAATAAAGCTAAACACTTAAGCGTTGTTGCTTCTCCTGGACTTGTAACTCCTTGAACTATTATAAATAGTACAATTCCTAATACAGAAGATCATAGTATTGAAATGATAGGTAGCGCTTGAGGTGCTGATTATAAATTTATTTCAGACCCAATTAGAGCAAGTAGTAAAACTAATTCTTTAATTGGAGCACATTTAGATAATAATAATAATATAGTATTTGATATGACTGCTGCTCAATCTAAATCAGTAGCAGAGCAATTTAATGCAATTTATATGTGGTCTGCAATAGTTTATAGCTGATATAAAGAATTTTTAGATTTGAAACAAGGTTTTAATGAATTCTTAAATAAATATGCTACAGATTTAGCAGACATTAATCAAAGATTGTCAACAATGGGTAGTGATATGGCAGAGGTTGCTAATAAACTTGGTTCAACCATTGATCCGCAAGAAAGATATGGTACTCTTTCTGAAGAAGTTCAAACTCAGCATAAAGTAATTAGTAGTAAAGAATTTTATGCTACAGATTTTGTGCGGGACGATGATACAATTTACTTTATTGTTGATAGTTAGGAGGTAATCTATTGTTTAATGAAGTTAACTATAGAGATGCTTCCTTTCGTACTTGAAATGAACCTATTTATTATGGTAATAATCATGTAAAAGAAGTATGATATAGAGGGCATTTATTTTATCCTTTAGGATATATTTATAATACAACGATGAGAGGAAAGATAAATGCCCCTCTCGGTTTTAATTTTGGAAACACTAGAGATTTATATTTTAATGCTGGTGGAGGACAATGACAATTGTTTCCTTTTCAAGCGACTGTAAATATTACTACTAGAACTCCTATGAAACCTGCGGGATTTGCTCCTTTTACGTCAGAAGTTGATATTGGTCAACCTTTTGACTTTGATGCTGCAACATTATCTGGTACAAATTGGATGGACAATCGAGGAGGCACCTCCTATAAAGGAGCAGCAATGGGTCAAGATTGAGCTTGAAATAAGATAGTAATGCCAAACGGAAATATTGAGCCAATCTTAGATAGTAATGGAAACATTACAGGATTTTCAGGCTTGTCCCGCAAAGTACAAACTAATTCCATTCTATTGGGTCTTGAATCTGTTCAGAAACATGGCGATACTGTTTGAGATCCTCAAGATGCTACGCAAGGTGGATGAGAATTCAATGTTATTAATAATGTTGAAATAATGTATAATTTTAGTGGTGATATAGCTGAGGCTGTTGGACCTGCTACAAGTTATACTTCTATGGGTTGGATGCCTGGACTTAGTATTGATACTTTAAATCATGCTAAAATAGGTGATGCTTATAGTAATGCTTTTAATAATCATTCTGGAGAAAGAATCAAATTTGGTAATAGTCATAGATATTATACTGATGATGGTTTAATTTTTGAATATTGATTAACTCATGATTGATATCCGGTTCATAATCTTTCTAATTTTTGATATTCTGGTCAAGGACTTTGATCTGGGGCCTATTGGCGTCAAAATGGTGTTACTGGAATTCAGGTTAGAGTTTATGATGCTGCTAGAATGGAATATGGTATTGGAGGAATTTATTTTGTTATTCCTTTTGATGAGTTAGTACAAGCTAACTATCATCATTATGGAGAACCAGATTTACAAAAAAGAGCTGAAATGAATTGGGATGAAGAAAAAATTGAACAAATTATTCTTTCTCACGCTAGTAATAAAGTTCTTTATTTAAGTCCTCGTTCTGGTCAATTAACATGACAAAAATCAACTATTTTTGAAGATGATACTTATTATGCTAAAGAAGTTCGTAGAGCTTCAAAAGCAGAAATGAATCAATTAACAGATAATATTTATACTAAAAATAGTGATAAAGCAAGTCAAGATGCAGCTTTACAAGATATGAAATTAGAATATCTTGAAAGTCATACTGGTTCAGGTGGTTCTACATTATATGAAGAACGTAAGAAAGCTAATAAAGTTTATTCTGTACAATTTGTCTCTGGTAATGACAGACCTTTACCAAAAGGTCAAATAACTTTTCATATTATTTGTGATAATGCTGTTGATCACAAAATTGTACATTCTCAAACTAGTGGTTCTACGTTAAATGGTAGACAAGTTGTACAAGCACCTAGAAAAGTATATATTACAGATGTCCATACTGGTAGAATAGATGAAATAGATGCTTCATCAGTTGAAGGAATATTGGTAATAGACACTCTTCCAGATACCGTTGAAATATACGACACAAATAGATATATAGTAAATTCTTTTACTTTAAAAACAGGAAGTTCTTCTGAAATAGATAGTCATACTGTTAAAATTACTGTCTACCCACATTAAAAATTTGTGTATAAATTTTTTAAAAAATGGGTATAATATAAATAAGGTTTTTAGAGATACAAGGAGGTTCTCATGGTAGAACAACAATTAAGATTAGAAGTTCAAAAAATGGTTAAAAGAGTTCTTTCTTCAATTAGACAACAAAATCAGGTTCCAGCTTATATGATGGAAGATGCTGTTAATAGTTATTTAGTTGAACTTAAAGATGATATCTTCCAAGAATTTATTACAGCTATTACAGTCCAAGAGCCTGAAGAAAATGAGGAAGAAGAATCTGTAGAATAAAATAAAGAAAGAGGGAGGCTATGGCAGGAACAATTATTAATACTTTATATCCTCCACAGATAGATTCTATAGCTCCAGCCTTTTCATATTTACAAGATGCTAAATTTTATTATGCTTTTTCTCCTTATAATACAGCATTAGATGTTAATTATGTTCATGTTGCCTTAGTTTCTCAAGATACTAATGAAAATGTTTTAAATACTGGAGCTGCTAATACTGGAATTATAATTCAAAGAATTAATCATGATGATAATGGTTATTATATTACTTTGAAACCAACTGATATTATTAAAGAAAGACATAATAATAGTATTATAACTGGTTGAAATATTAATAAAATTTATAAATTACAAATTAGATTTGATAAAACTGCTTCCGCGGGAAGTGGAACAGTTCCAAATTCTACTGCTGAATATTTAAATACAAATCAAGAAAATTTTTCTGAATGGTCTACAGTTTGTTTATTACAACCAATTGTAGCTCCTGTTTTAAATATGCAAAATTTATCTGATAATAGTTCTTCTAGGACTTCTATTAATCAAGGAATCTTATTAATAAATGGTGATTTAACTTCGGAAGATAATTTACATTATTTCGTTATTAGTGTTAGAAACAGTAATAATGCTATTTTATATTCTTCTGAAAAAGTTTATACTAGTAATAATATAAAAGTAAATCATTTATATTATAGATTAAATTTAATGAATTTAAATTTAAGTGCTGGAAATTATACTATTAGAGTAGAATATACAACTAAACATTTATATTCAGATTTTAAAGATTATTATATTACAATTGTAGAAAATCAACAATCACAATATTTTAATCCTACTCTTACGGTAGAATCTGATAATGAGAATGGTTTAATAATTTTAAATGTTAAAAATGATATTCAGTATTCAGGAAAATGTTGTAATTTATATGTAAAAAGAACATCAAGTTCAAGTAATTTTACTGTTTGAGAAGATTTAAAAATTATTAAAAATATTGGTACAAATGGTAAATTTAATATTTCTATTACAGATAACACTATAGAAAGTATGGTTTGATATAAGTATTCAGTACAAGCTGGATATGCTAATTCTATTAATGAAGCAGAAGATTTATTTACTCCTGTTTATACTACACAAGCTATTATAAATGATTTTTATGATATAATTTTATCAAGAGCAGATAAGCAAATTAAATTAGCTTATAATATTAATATTACTTCTTACAGACAGAATATTAATAGAACTAAGTTTGATACTTTAGGAGGAAAGTATCCTAAGTTTGCGGAAAATGGTAAAATGAATTATATGTCTCTTCAATTTGGTGGATTAATTTCTAGTCAAGAAGATGAACAAGCATTATTTTTAAATAAATCTGATATTTTTAATACAGAAGTTAAAAATCTTTATAATAATTATAATAATAATCAACAAATTACAGAATATAATGATTATTTGTGAGAAAGAATATTTAGAAAAGAACTTTTAAATTGATTAAATGATGGAGAACCTAAATTATTACGTTCAGAAACAGAAGGTAATTTAATTGTAATACTCACAGATATATCTCTTACTCCTTTCCAAGGAACTTCAAGAAGATTATATAATTTTTCAGCTACGGCTTATGAAGTAGCAGATGCAGATTCTCTAGATAACATGCACAAACTAGGCATAATTTCTATTGAATAAAACTTTGTAGATTGGGCAAAAATGTAGAATTTTTTTGCCCACTTTTTTATTAATTTATGAATGAATTTTATGAAGTAAAAGGAGGAAGAGTGTTTGTTAAGAAATATCCTTATCTTCAAAATGACACTTCAGACAAGGAATCTCAACAAGCTTTTCTAAAATCTTTAGAATGAGAAATCAATCAAAAGAAGTATGTTTTAATAACTCTTTTAGATTGAGATGAAAATCCAATTAAAGAAATTCAAGGAGAAGCTGTTAGTGGAACCATTAACAAAGATGGTAATTCTGCTATGAGACGAACAGGCACTTTAAATTTTACTGTAAGTGGTGGAGAAGTTAATATTGAAGATATTAATTATATATTCTCTATAAATAAAAAAATTTTTGTAGAAATTGGAATTAAAAATAATACTGAATATTATAGTGATTATCCAATTTTGTGATTTCCGCAAGGTTTATTTGTTTTAAATAAATTTTCTTGTGTATCTAGTTTAAGTTCTGCTGTTAATATTACTTTAAACTTAAATGATAAAATGAGTCTTTTAAATGGAGATTCAGGAGGAATTTTTCCTTCAACGGTTATTTTAGATACGTTAAGAACGCAAGAACCTGATGGAAGTTATGTTACTAAAAAAGTTCCTATAATTAGTATAATTCAAGAATTATTAAATCATTTTGGTAATGAACCATTAAATAATATTATTATAGAAGATGTACCTTTGCGGGCAAAGGAAGTTATGAAATGAGTTGGGAGTTCTCCCTTATATCTTATCCCGCAAGAGCAAACAATTGATAATATTAATTATATTACTTATCAAGCAACCATAGACGAACCTGCTGATTTAACTAATGTATTAATTAAATCATATGGAGATGATGTAGGTTACTTGAATACAGACTTTACATATCCAGATGAATTAATTGCAAATGCTGGAGATAATATTGTAAATATTTTAGATACCATTAAAAATACATTAGGAAATTTTGAGTATTTTTATGATGAATTTGGATTATTTCATTTTAGAGAAATTAAAAATTATTTAAATAAATCTCAATCTTCTGTACTATTGGATAGACTTGGAACTTCTGGTAGTAATTTAATTTTTACTGGTACATTATCTGCTTATGAGATTGAAATATCAAATCCTACAGAGGTTTATTCTTTTGATGATGGAATAAATATAATTAGTATTAATAAAAATCCTAATTATACTAATATTAAGAATGATTATATCATTCATGGATTAAGAAAAAATACTTTTTCTGGAATCAACAGTGATGTTTTTTATCATTTAGCAATTGATAAAAAACCACAATTATCTGAACATTCAGATATTCTTTTATATAAAGAAACTGATACGGATTATACTAAAGCTATTGTTCCTTTAATTGTAAATTCTAATCCAACTAATAGTGGATTACCAGGAATTATAGGATTAATATATTACAATAAACAAGATAATACTGTTTATTCTTGAGATGGAGAAAAATGGAAAGAACATGTGTTTGTTAAATTTTCTGCTTTTGTAACTCCAACAGATTGAAGAACAGAGTTATATTATCAAGGTTTAGAAGCTCAAAAGAATGGTACACAAAGTAATAGATATTTTGCGGAGCTTGAAGCTTTCTGACCTCAAATGTATGATTTAGAAAATAATTGTTTCTATAGAGTAAAAGAAAAAGGTTCTAAGAGAATTCAATCTTTATGTGATGGGAATTATTTTTTAGATTTTATTGAACCAACTTCTTCCATAGGAATTTTTAGTGTTAATAATATTGGAATTAGAACACTTGTAGATAATAATGATGATGTAAATTGTTTATTTGCTGCTGATATTCCTAATTTAGTTTTTTTGAGTGTAGATGATACTAATCTACAAGAAGCTATTGCAGAATGTAATGCTAATTTTCAACCTTGAACACAAGTAACAAAAAATGTTTATAATGCATTAGCATTAGGTGGTTTTTATAATCCAGCATATGAACAAATTAAATATCAATTATATGCACATACTAATTATGCAACTACAATTAATTTAACAATTATTCCAAATTTATATCTTGAACCCAATAGTCGAATAAGTATTAATGATGAAAGCACTAATACTCATGGGAATTATATTATTCAAACGATAACTATTCCTTTAGAACCAACTGGAACTAGCAGTATTACATGTAGCGAGTTTATAGATAGAAATAATAGTAATCTCCATAGCCCGCAAACATGGCAAGATATATTAGACCAGGGATCTTGAGGAAATATTAAAAATGATAGCTGGCAAACGGTTTATGAAGGATAGAACGGAGGATAGATGGCAACTTATACACCCAATTTGGGACTAACATTACCAGATTATAATGAAGATGCTGATATTAGTATCTTTAATGAAAATATGCGTTTAATTGATGCTAAATTAGCACTTGCTACAGCTTCCGTTGCGGGACTAGTAATGCCAGATAATGAAACAATTACTGTTAATCAAGGAGTATTAACAGTAGTTGGTGGTAGTGGGGGTGGCAGTGGTACAGGTAATGATACTATTGCTACTAATGAAGAAATTTCAGATATTACTAATGGAGAAGGTGGAGATTCTGAAAGTGGAACTACACCAGATATTTCTTCTATTGGAGATGCTACTGCTTATACTAAAGGTATTTCAAGACCAGATAATACTACTATCTTTGTAGAAAATGGAGTTTTAAGCGCAAAACAATATACTTTAAATCCTGCTACAGCTAATACTTTAGGAGGAATTAAAGTTGGTGAAAATCTTCAAATTACTCAAGATGGTGTCTTATCTGCTACAGATACTATTTATGAATTACCAAGAGCCTCATCATCTGTTTTAGGTGGTGTAAGAATTGATAATGAATCTATTAAAATGGATGAATATGGTTTTATCCATGTCGATTTTACAGATTTAGCTTTACCCGTTGCTACAGATAATACTTTAGGTATTGTGCGGGCAGGGGACAATGTAACAATTGATGAGGATGGTTATTTGTCTGTTGATTTCCCGCAAAGTTATACATTACCTATTGCTACTTTATCAATTCTTGGTGGAGTTATTCCAGATGGTCAAACTATTTTAATTAATGACCGTGGAGTAATTTCTGTACCATTTGCAGATGATTCTTCTTATGGTTTAGTTAGACCTGATAATACTTCTATTGTTATTGAAAATGGAGTTATTTCTACAATAGATAGCTCATATGAATTACCTATGGCATCTAATAATACTTTAGGTGGAGTTATGGTAGATAATGAAACTATTACTATTGATGCTACTGGTACTATTAGTAGTGTTTTTAGCTATGAGTTACCTATGGCTACAGAATCAACTCTAGGTGGTATTATAGTTGATGGTGAAACTCTTCAAATAGATGAAAATGGAGTTTTATCTACTACTTTTTCAGATTTTTCAATTACAATGGCGACTCATGATCGTTTAGGTGGAGTTAAAATTGATAATGATACAATTACAATAGATGATGAAGGTCATATTTCCGCTAATACTAAAATAGCATCTACTACAACTCTTGGTTCTGTTATGGTTGATGGTAGAACAATTGTTGTAGATGCTTTAGGAACTTTGTCTGTTAGAACTGCTTATGTATTACCAGCAGCCACTAAATCTGCATTAGGTGGTGTAAGAGTAGATTCAGATATTAGTCCTATTTATTTAACTGAAAATAATGTATTAGCTTTAAATATATTAGAAGATAGTGGATTAAAAATTATTTATGATGAAGATTTAGGAATGACCATTACACATGATAGTGGTTCTGGTGTTATGACGGCTGCTGGATATCAAGATGCAGCTAATTTAATGCTTGGTGGTCAATTAATCTTCCCTTATATTATTTTTGATCAATACGGACATGAGAAAAGTGTTAGAAATAGAAGTTTAACATTACCCGCACTTTCTTCTACTTTTAGACAAGAATTAGAACAAGATGGTAGTTATACTGTTCATTTGAATCCTGCTTCTAATAGTGTTTTAGGTGGTATAATTGCTAGTGAAAATAGCTTTACTATTAGTGGAGCAGGTGTTCTTGATGTAAAAGAAACTACTAATAGTATGATTGATGATATTATTGGTACTACTGTTATTAATCCTGATGGTACTATTGGTTCTATGCCAATAGCAACAGCAGATGTAATTGGTGGTATCAAAATTGGAGATAATTTAATTATTACAGGAGATGGGCGAGTTTCCGTCAATAAGGATATGGTATCTGCAACTTCAGTTTATGAGAGTGGAATTGAATTGGGAAGTATTACTATTAATGGTGAAACTGTCACTTTTTATATTCCAGATTATGAATATGCAGATGGAATGGAGTTCTAATGAGTGAAGAGAAAAGGGTGATTATTAGCAAACAATATCTAACAGATATGGGTAATGCTATTAGAAATAAATTAGGAGATTATTCTAAAAATTATAAAGTTGGAGAAATGGCTGACGCTATTCGTTCAATTCAGACTAATACTTTCGTCACCTCTTTTCTTCATGATAAAACGCCTTTATATTCTGGTACTTTTGGAACTTGTTCTTGAGAAATTTCTACTAAGGGAGTTTTGTTTTTATATGCGGGAGTCCTGCCTGATATAAGTCGAGGGAAATGTGAAAATGGAAAAGATTTTGTGCGGGATACTGGAAAAACAAACTCTCCTTGGTATGATTATAGAAGTTTTATTAAATTAGTAAGTTTTGAAGGTCCTGTTATTGCAGGAGCAGATATGTCTTATTTCTTTGCGGGACTTGATAAACTTTGATTAATAAATAGTATGAACTATTTAAATTTAACTAAAACTAGCAATATTAGTTTTATGTTTCAAAATTGTAAAGGACTTGCGGGAATTGATTTTTCTGTAAATGATTTTACAAATATTATAGATATGTCTTATATCTTTAATGGTTGCTCACAAATAATGGAAATTAAGTTTCCAGATATTAATTATGTTGATTATCATTGTGGATATGATGTTCAGAATTTACAATATGCTTTTGCAGCCTGTGTATTATTAGATAAAATTGATATTTCTTTTTTGGATGAAGGAAGAAATATTGTTAATATGGAATGTACTTTTGATGGATGTCCCGCACTTGGAAGTATTACTACTAGATTTAAAAGATTATCTAAATTACAAAATTTAAGATATGCTTTTAGAAATTGTACAAAATTATCAAATCTTGATTGTTCTAAATGAATTACTACCAATGCTTTAACAAATTTACAACAAACATTTCAAAATTGTGTTTGTTTAACTGTTTTAGATTTATCTGGTTTTGATATTTCAGGAGCTACTACATTAAATCAAATTTTTTCTGGTTGTACTGCTCTTGGAGAAATTAAAACAAATAATGGTTGAGTATTTAATGCTAATGCAAATGTTCAACAAATGTTTGCTAATTGTGCTGCTTATTTAAATACAAGACAATGAGATGTTTCAGCATTACAAAGTTTTGAAGCATTTTTCCAAGATTGGAAAGGTAATCAAATATTAGATTTTACTCTTTGAGATACTTCAAATGCTTTAAATATGAAGTCGTTATTTAGAAATTGTACTAATTTAACAGGTGTTAGTATTTTTAGTTTTGAGCCTGTTAAATGTACAGATTTATCTTATATGTTTTATAATTGTAAAAATTTAAAACTTGAAGATATTACTTTCTTTTATGATTTTGATAGTACAAGAAATGTTACTAATGTTGAATCAATGTTTGAAAATTGTATTTTATTTAACGAGTTTCATTTTCCTTTTAGTACTTATCATGTAACTAATTATCAAAAAATGTTACAAGGTTGTTATCAAATAAAAAGTATTGATTGAACAACTTGAATATTACATGGAGCAGATAATGACGATGGAACTGCAAAAGCTCATTCTATTAACGCTCAAAATATGTTGAAGAATTGTTCAAATTTAAGAGAATTATATGTTGGTAATTCTTATGATTCAAATTTATTTATACCAGTTAAAGTAGAAACTAATTTATATACTTTAACAGATATTTATACTTGATATCAACCATGCTTCCCAATTTATATGTATGAAGCTAATGCTAGTATAGACATTTTACCAGAACAAATTTATGATATGGATTGAGGTATTTATACTGGATTAAAAACATATTATGGTTGTGGAGCTCTTTCTACTGGTAGAGAAGTTAATGGTTATCTTAAATATCTCGCTTCTGGTATCGCTTATAGTTCTACAAGCTATAGTCAAATGGATTCTAATATTAAAATTATTAATTTCCAACTTGCTACTGGAGATCAAAATGAAGAATTCTTTGAAAATGATAGTAGTTGGTATGGGATTGGATGTTACTATAATAGAGCTGGAGCTTATGCTAAGTGAGATGAAGAAACAGCTACTATGACAATAGTAACAAATGAACGATTTATTTTATTTAATAAGAATTGTGAAAGCTTATTTAGAGGAATGCGGGCATTGGAACAAATTAACTTTGCCTATATTAACACTTATTCAGTTACTACTTTTGAAAGTGCTTTCCAAGAATGTCGTTCAATGGAATCATTTGATTTTACTTTATTTAATACAGCTAAGAATCAATCATTTAAGAATTGTTTTAATAATTGTGTATCCTTAAAGAGTATTGATTTAACTTATTTTGAAACAAATGCTCTTGCGAATATTGAAACAATGTTTATGAATGATAATCAACTTGAAACATTAACTTTCTTTAATCAAGTTGGACAAAATCCTTTGAATGCTAAAGAATTATTTGTTGGATGTACAAGTTTATCTACTTTTAATCAACCAGCAACAAATGGTTTATTTAATTTTTCTAATTTAGATGGAGCATTTTATCAATGCAGTTCATTAACAAGCTTAGATTTAAATAATTGAAATGTTACAGGATTAAGTTCATTATCTTATATTTTTGCTGATTGTACTAATCTTGAAACAATAGATATTGAAGATTGAGAATTTGATAATGATGTATTAAAGAAATTACCAAGATTGTTCCAAAATTGCAGAAATCTTTATTCTATTAAATTCCCAATTGATATGCCTACTTTAATTCCTACTGATATTTCTTATATGTTCCAAAATTGTGAGAAACTTGGGACTACCAGAACATTAGTAAATGAAGAATACAGTTTTATTCCAAGTGCATTTACATTACCAGGATTCCTACTACAAAATGTTATTTCTGGTAATTCAACTACAAGAATTAATGCTAAAGGTGTTCTTGCTGGTTGTAAAGGAATTAAAGAATTAGACTTAAGTAAATTAAATATTATTTCTACTGAAACATTAGATAATACTAATTTATTAACTGCAAATCAAAAGAATATTAATAATTGAAATCGTTATAATATTGATAATTATGCAAATACTAATTTTAATAATGAGTATGATAATGTTAATGATATAAATACCATGAAGTTAACAGGACGTGGCGGATATGAAAAAATTGTTATACCACTCTCTGTTATTGCTAATACAAATTATACTTTTTCATTAGCTTTTAATACTCCTAGTGGATATAATGGAAATGCTAGATATTATATTGCGGGAAGTGCATCTAATTATCAAGGTGGTATTTCAGATTCTATTGTTAGTAGTGTTAATTTTAATAATATGGCTTCAGAACAATCTTATGAATATCTTGTTAATTTTAACAGTGGTAATCGTACTACCGTATATTGTATTATTTATTTGGCTGAAGTTTCAGATGGTAGAGAATATATTTATAAATTCTCTAAGATGGGTCTTTATAGAAATAACACGAATGCATTACCAGATACAACAGATTTCTTAACTGCTGAAACTGGTGCTCAAGGTGGATATGCTCTTGATACAATTATTACTGGTAATTTAATTGGTGCTTATTTTGTTGGTAATAAGAACTTTACAGCTAGAGAGCCAAGCACATCATTAATTACTTATGTTAATACTAATAATGAAGAGTTTAATGCTATTCCACCAAATATAGCTGATACTTATACAATTCAATATAATTAAAGGAGGTTAAATGGCTGGTAGCGGAGATTCTTATGCAAAACACATAAATATTTTAAAGGATGCTCCTATAGTCTCTGGAGCTATTTACCTCGTTAAATCTGGAGAATGAAGTGGTACTAATTATGCTGCTGGTACCACTCAAAATTCTTCTTTATGAAATTATTATTTTGCAGATATTACTACTCAAGTTGGAAAAACATTATATTATGGTTTCCAAAATTCTTCTACTTTAGGAGGAATAGCTTTTCTTAATGTTTATGGAAAGATTATTTCTTATAAAGCTGGAAATGGTAATATTTCAAGTTTACAAGAGGGAACTATTGAAGTCCCGCAAGGAGCGCATACTTTAGTTTTTGATTATACTACTGATATAACAACTAATCAAAATTTTTATGCTTATACAGTAGTTGAAAATAGTAAACCTGAAAGTCTTGTTCTTGTAAAAGAGCAAGACTTATTTGATATTGCAAATGCTATTAGATATAAATTAGAAGGAATTGAAGATACTTATACTCCTTCTGAGATGGCTCCCGCAATAGATTTAATTGATACAGATGTATTTTTATCATCTTTTATTAAAGAAACTGAACCTTTATATTCTGGTACTATTGGCACATGTAGATGAGAAATTTCTAGAAAAGGTGTTCTTTTTATTCATGGTGGAGAATTACCTGAACCAAATACTAGTAATATTTGAATTAATGGTGGTTCTAATTATAGTCGTTGAAATGTGGCTCAAAAGAAAGATATTACAGAAACTTTATATTGGTCTTATTGATATAATTATAGACAATATATTAGGTTAATTATTATTGATGAACCAATAGAAGTACAAACTTCTATTATGGGTTTATTTGGAGGACTAGATTCTCTTTGATTAGTTTTAGGTTTTGAAAATATTAATACTTCTAATGTAATAGATATGAGAGGTTTATTTAGAAATTGTACAAATTTAACAGCAATAGATTTTTCTCAAAATGATTTTTCTAATGTTAAATATTTTGATTCAGCTTTTAATTCTTGTTCTCAATTAAGAGCTATTGAGTTTCCATCTAATATGCAATCAGTAGAATCTCTTCAATCAATGTTTAATAATTGTTCTTTATTAGTTGAAGTAGATTTAACTTCAATTGGAGATGGAAGAAATCTAACAACTTTTCACTATACTTTTAATGAATGTCAAAATTTAATTCATATATACCAAAATTTTTCTAATCTTAAAAAATTATCTGTATTAAATTATGCTTTTTATAATTGTAAAAAATTAGAAGAACTTGATTGCAGTAATTGAGAAACAACTTCTGTTTTATGTTTTGCTCGATTTGTTTTTGCAAATTGTTCTTCTTTAAAAAATATAAATTTATCAAAATTAAACTTATCAGGTGTAACAATTTCTTTAGAAGCATTTTTTGATGGATGTACTTCTCTAGAAAAAGTAGAAACTGGTGCTGGATGAGTTATTACTAAAGATGTTCCATTTGGCAATTTTTGAAGAAATTGTCCTGCGGAAATAGATACAACTTATTGAGATGTCTCTGCCCGCACTTCTTTAGCTAGTTTTTTTGCAAATTGAAAAGGTTCTAATCAATTAAATCTCACCTATTGGAATACTTCAAATGTAACAAATATGAGTGGTATGTTCCAAAATTGTAGTAATTTAACTGGAATAGATTTATTTAATTTTGATATGGATAATGTTACAAATATGGCTAGTATGTTTCAAGGATGTACTAGTTTAAAATGAGAGAATATGACATTCTTTGATTCTTTTGAAACAACTTCTAGAGTAAAAAATATGTCAAATATGTTTAATAATTGTGTTCAATTTACAGAATTTGTTTTACCTTTTAGTACATATAGTGTAACTAATTTTACAGGATTTTTACAAAATTGTTATAGATTAAAAGAAGTTGATTTTAGTAATTTAATTCTTAATGGTAGTTCAACATCTGGTTTACCAAATAGCTCAATTAATGCTACTGATATGTTAACAAATTGTGGTAGTATTAGAACATTGGTTATTCCACAAGGTTATGATATTGCTTATTTTCAAAATGAAAAATCTATTAAATTCTCAGTTAATATGTATTCTGCAAGTCTTGAAGAAGTTATAACAGCAGAGGATATTTATATTATAGGTACGATAGTTCCAGATGGTGGAGACGTATATTATGGTTGTGGTAGTTTAACTAATGGAGAGAACTTTAATAAAAGAATTAAAAACTTTATTAATGATGATATGAGCAATACTAAAACTACTTCTGCTACAGTAGATAGTCAAGTAAGAAAAATTATTTTTTATGCTACAGATGCTAATATGGACGAAGATTTATTTGATTTAGATTTCTATGTAGCTGTAGGAGATTATTATAATAATGCAGGAGCTTATGCTGCATTTGATATAGAAAGTGGAGAACTTAGTGTATTTACTCCAAATAGATTAATTTTCTTTGCTCCCAATAGTGCAAAGTTATTTGCATCATTTACAGGATTAATTGAAATAGAATTTAATGATATTACTACTGTGCGGGTCACTGATATGAGTTATATGTTTCAGAATTGTAAAACATTGCCTCAAATTGATTTATCTACTTTTAATACAAAGAATGTGGTTAATATGTCTTATATGTTTTCAGGATGTACTTATCTTGAAGAAATTGATTTGCGGCCATTAAATCTATATAGTTGTACGAATATTAGAAATATTCTTGAAAAATGTACAATGTTAAATGAGATTACATTTTTTAATCAAGCTCCTAGACAAGCATTTATTGGACAAGAAATGTTTTCTGGTTGTACTAATTTACATATTTTTAATCAACCTGAAACATCTTCATCTTTTGTTTTTATTAACTTACAAGGAGCTTTTTTAAATTGTTCAAGTTTAGAAAATCTTGCTTTCCCGCAATGAGCAGTAGGAGCATTAACTACTTGTGCTCAAATGTTTAGATATTGTTCTAGTTTATATAGTGTAGATATTTCTACTTGAGAATTGAATCCTACTCTTATTAAAAATATGGCTTATATGTTTGCTAACTGTATTAATCTTAGAAGGGTTGATTTCCCGCAAAATATGGAGCCATTAGAATTAAATAATATGGAACAAATGTTTTATAATTGTAGAAGATTAGGATTAGACCAAGTTGGTCCAAATGGAGAAGAAAATTATTTTAAATTATTACCTCTTAAATTAAAAGATTCTGTTGAAGTTTATCAAGGTTCTTATAGACCTACTATTACAGTTAATGCTAGTTATGCTTTAACAGGATGTGAATGTATTAAAACTCTTGATTTATCTGGATTAGAAATTGAATTAAATCAAGGTTTCGCTCCCACAACAACTTATTTTTTATCTGCTAGTAGTGGTAAAGATGGTGGATATTTATTAGATAAAATTATTATGGGAGATAATGTAGAAATGTATTTTTATGCTAATAGGGAATTTAGTATTAATAAAAGAGCTAGTGCGGCCAGTCCTGATATTAGATATGAAAGTCAAACAACTGGTGAAATTACATACGATATTCCCGCAAATGTAGCAGATACTTATAGAGTAATTTACCCAAATTAAAAAGGAGATAAAATGGCAGAAGAAGTATTTATTAAAAAATCTGTTTTAACGGATATTGCAGATGCTATTCGTGAGAAGAATGGGCGAGATGAAACCTATATGCCTTACGAATTTTCTTCTGCTATTGATGACCTTCCAGGAAAAGAAATGTCTGACCTTGAAAAATATATTCGAGGTGGAGAAATTCTTTATTCTGGATATAATGGTGATTGTCCTTGGGCTATTACAGACCATGGGACATTAGTAATTGGTGATCCTGATAAAGTTACCTACCTATCAGAAGAATATCTTACTAATCCATGGTCTGCTTATAATAGTGAAATTAAAAATATTGTATTTAATGGAAAAGTTGTAGTTCCAGAAGATATGACCAATATGTTTTCTGGTATGAGTGAATTATGACTTATCTTTAATATAGGTAATTTAGATACTTCATTGGTTAAAAGTTTTCAGGGTTGATTTCAAGGTTGTTTAAGTATTAATACAATTGACTTGACCTCTTGAGACGCTTCCAATGTTAGAATTTTAAATTGAATGTTTAAAAATTGTTCTTGTTTAGTTGAGGTTAAACTTCCAACTTTTTATCATGAGTGTGAAATGATTGGAATGTTTTCTCAATGTGGATTTGTTAATTTTAGATTTTATGGAGATAAAGTATTACGTTCTAGTAATATGACTCAAATGTTTTCTGAATGTCCAAATCTCGTAGAAGCAAATCTTCAGGGTATTGATATCAGTAAAGTTACATATATGCAAGAAACATTTGCATATTGTCCTAATTTAACTACTGTTAATATTGAACCTATATTTGCTCCAAATTTGGTTTCAATGAAAAACATGTTTTCTCATTGTTATAGTTTAAAAACAAATCCTAGAAATTTATTTTGAAAAGTTCCATCTCTTAAAGATGTAAGTTTTATGTTTCATTTTTGTATTTCTCTTGAAGAATTTACTTTTGATAGTCCAGTTTTTTCAATTAATAATATTTCAGGAATGTTTTCTGAATGTTACCAATTAAAGAAAATTGATTGAACTAATTGAATTAATTTCTTCTATTCTGGTAAAGAAACATTGCATGTAAATTCTCCTTTTCATAATTGTTGAAATTTACAAGAAATTTTAACAGGTTCTAGAACTATGTTAAGTGTAAATGGATGACAAATTGCACATTATGATGCTTATAGTCCACGACAAGATTTTCAAACAGTTGAAGGAATTAAACCTAGTATTACTACTTATACAGAAGTTAATACAATGACTTCTAGTAGTGCCTTTATGGGATATAATATTAGTGGAGTGCCAGGATATGATTTATTAAATAGTGTAGAAGCTGGACTTCGTATTGATTGAAGAATGTCATATACGGAAGTAGTTACTCAAGAAGTAATGGATTTAACTACTGGTAATATGGTACAAGAGGGTATGTTTACTAATATGAATAGTCAATATACTCCAGCAGTAAATCTTCCATATAGTGATTATATTCAAGACAAATACGTACAAGCTTATATGCAAGATTTATTTAAATTAGCAGTTGATGCAGGAATGAATAAAGATGCTGCTTCTAGTTTATTAGGTCTTGACCAAAATAGAAATGGATATTTAAAAGATATTGGATTAGCTTTACCATATTATATGATAGAACAAAATACTGGTATTAGAACTTATCAATTAAATCTTCATCAAATAGGTAGATATATTAGAGAAGATTGTATAGTCAAACCAGAGCCTTATTATGAATATCCTTCTATGCATAATTTCTTAGGTCAAAATTTTAGTAAACAATTTGCTGGAAAAGTAATAAAACATATAGAATGAAGAACGAATGTATTATTCCCGCTTCCTAATAGTTTGGTTGTTAGAGTAGATGAATATAGTAAAAAAGTTTATTCTAATAGTTTAACATGAGATTATGACCATGATACTAAAACATTAATTGTAGCAACACCAGAAAATGAATTTTATATTCCAGCAGATGGTTCTGGTATGTTCTCTGGAATGATTTATCTTGAAGATTTTTCTTTTGAAAAAATTAATACTAGTTATTGTTGTAATTATGCATATATGTTTAATGATGATGAGAGATTAACTGATATTACTAATTTTAAAATGAATCCTGTTGTTACAAGAGAAGAATTAATTCCTTTTCAAGATCCTTGTGATGAAATATATCTTGAAGATATAACTAATTATAGAAAAACACATAGAGGATATGATGAGAAATATTATGATTGATATTATATCTATGGTTTAGATACTATGTTTAAAGGTTGTTCAGATTTACGTTCTATTAATTTCTCAGATGTTGATTGAGGAAGAATGAAAACTATTAATAGAGCAACAAAATCTTATAATTCTACTTTAAGAAAATGTTTAAAAAATTATATCCCAACAGCAAATGTTGTTATAATTAATAAAAGTTATGAAAAGACAGATGGTTATGAACAATTAACAACGGATGAACCTTGATATAAGCTTCCTCTTAACAATGATAACGAAGTTATTTTATCAAAATATGATACTACTAAAGAAAGTATTATTCCTAATTTTAATATTAATGTTACTGGTTTAATTGATGGGCCTGGAAAATATATTAGAGAAAGAGCTGTAACCCAAGAGCTGCTAGAAAGAACATATGGCTTTGATAATAATATATTTTATTCAGGGATGGCATTGCGGAATATGATAGAAAATTATTCTGCAACTAAAGGTGTTTCTTTACAAGAAATTAAAAGTATAGACTTTAGAACAAGAATTGTTAGTCCACATGGTACTCAATATATAACTACTATTAATGATATAGAATATGTTGGGCCATACATTTATTATAATAGTGACACTAAAAAAATTATTATTCAAACCAGAGCTGAAAATTTTGTAATTAGAGATAATGCAGAATATACTTTTTATGATATGCGGGAATTACGACGCATAAACAATTTCAATAAGATTCAATGGGAAAATATTACAAATATTTCTCATTTGTTTGACGGATGTTTTTCGCTTATTACTGTAGATTTATCTAATTTAGAATTACAAACATTAACTGATACAAGTTATATGTTTAATAATTGTGAATTATTTGATTATATTGATTTATCTCATTTTAATTTTTCTAACGTTATAGATATGGAATATATGTTCAATGGATGTAAAAATCTTAAAGAACTTATACTTCCTGAAAATATAGATACTTCTAAAGTAACAGATATGACACATTTATTTAGTAATTGTGAATCTTTAAGTTTAATTGATTTTAAAGATTTTGATACAAATAATGTTATAGATATGTCTTATATGTTTTATAATTGTGCTTCCTTACTTTTTGCAGATTTATCTAATTTTAATACAATTAATGTTCAAGATATGTCATATATGTTTACTGGATGTAATAATTTAAGAGAAATTGATATTTCTTCAATTATATTCCCAAGGAAGAAAGATTATATTTTTGCTTGGTTGCCAGATGTGATTTATGAGCAATTGACCGCACAATTTAATAAAGAAAATATTTATTTTAATAATTTATTTGAGGGTTGTTTGGCAACTCAATTAGATTTATCTAATTTTAATTGGCATATGGCTAGAGATATTAAGAAAATGTTTAAAGACTGTATTAATCTCCAATCTTTGGATATGGGAGATGTTGAAAGTCCGTGATTATATTCTACAAACCAAATGTTTTTAAACTGTGAATCTTTAGTATCTATTATTTTTGATAGATGAAGAACAAGAGGTGTCACAGATGTTTCTTATATGTTCTGTAATTGTAAATCTTTAATTAATTTAGATTTTGTTAAAATGGAATTTCATGGACGTCTTGTAAAAGCTGCTAGTATGTTTGAAAATTGTGAATCTCTTCCCGCACTTGATATGTCTAATTGTTATTTATATTGTAATTTTGATAGAATTTTTTATAATTGTAAATCCTTAATTACAATTACAGATTTACATGGACAGTATGCTCAATCTCTTGGTTTTAGTGCTTATTGAAGAAAAACTGAATTAGTAGGTAGATGTTTTTATAATTGTGAATCTTTACAAAGTTTAGATTTAAAATATTTCTTTTTTACAAATTTATACGATTATTCTTATTTATTTTATAATTGTAAATCTTTAGAAGAAATTAATTTAAAATATTCAAATGTTTTTAATGGTCCTTGTTATGAAGGAATGTTTAAAGAATGTATAAATGTTAAACATATTATCCTACCTGAAAAAATTAATTTAGCATTTAGGAGATATTATACCCCAAGTGGTGGTTGAACTTATTATGTTGATAGACATTCTAATAATCAATTTAAACAAATGTTTTATAATTGTGAATCATTAATTGATATTACTAACTTAAAGAGTATTACTACTAATGGTCAATTTGATAAATCAAGTAATGGTTCTCAAAATATGGTTTTATGAAATTTAAGTCAAACTTTCTATAATTGTAAAAATTTAGAAATGGAAATGGATTTTTCTAAATTTATTCCTAAAACAAATCCAAATGCTGGTTATAATTGAATTACTGGAGGTAATAGGAGTTGGCATCAATATGGCGGTTATGATATTCAATTAACTTCATTGAAAGAAACTTTCTATAACTGTCATAAAATTACAAGTATTAAATTTCCAAATGATAGACCTATAGATATTACTAATTATAATACAACTCAAGAATTTGAAGGAACTTTTGATGGTTGTTATAATCTTGAAAATTTAGTTTTAGTTAATCTAAAATTTGGTGATTGAAGAGGTACTACAACTGAATATTCTCCTTCTGAAAATACTAGTAATAGTCAAAAATATTGATTTGTTAGAATATTTAAAGATTGTAGAAAATTACAAGAAATTGATTTAAGTACTTGGATGTTCCAAACTTATCATAATTTAGCTCAAGCTACCGGATTACCATATAATAATAATGGAAATCTTGGTTTAACATCTGAAAATATTGGTAATATGTCATCAATGTTTGAAAATTGTTATGAACTTGAAAAAATTATTTGACCAAAAGGAACAAAATCTACAGGTGCAGCTCCTACTTATGATTTAGTTACTAAAGTATTTCCTTTTATGTATATTAAAAATGCTGATAAAATGTTTAAGAATTGTTATAATTTAATAGAAATTAAACAAGAGCGCTATCCTGAAATTATTTTTAATACCGTCGTTTCAGCTTATCAAATGATGATGAATTGTAAAACTATTGAAACTAATATAGTATTATTATGTTCTAATTATTTGCGGGATATGCGAGAAATTTTTTCTGGTTGTGAAAGTATGACATACCTCGATTTCCGCAAACATAGAACGTTATTTAATTATACTGAAAAAGAAAATGGTTTATATAATTGTTTAGCTATGCAGCAAATGGATATAGGACAATTTTATGATACTGCTAGAAATGCAGAAATAGAAGGATATTCTATTAAACACCTATCTGATGCTTCTTGATCTATTGATTTAAATGACCAATGGATTGAAGATGGTGATAATGCTATAAATGGTTCTCAAATTTATAAAAGTAATTCTAACTATCATATTGCTAATGGAAATGCTTATTGTTATTTAACTATACAAGGTTATTCAAGATTTTCTATTAGAGTTCGTTCTAATGGAGAATCAAATTATGATTATTTAATTGTTAGTAAACTTGATCAAACTTCTGGATTATCAACTTCTAATTGTGAATATCATACTTATGGAAAACCAAGTACGACATATACTACAGTTGTATATGAAATTTATGATGATAATCCGCATACTATTACTTTACTTTATCGTAAGGATGGTAGTGTTGATTCAAATGAGGATAGAGCGTTTTTCTATGTCTCTTCTACTTACTTAGATTACAATATAGTTTTATATCCAATGCAATTTCCTAAAGATATGTATACTGGTGTTCAAAATATGTATACTGTTTGAAATGAAGATATTCCTATTAAAGTAGAAACATATTATGATTTTCCGCTTCTTCCAGAAAAATATAATTCTAGATTAATTTCTGGTGGTGAATTTTCTTATACTATTAAACGTATGGCAAATGGAAGTAATGTTACAGATGGTAATTTTGAAGATACTAAAATTAAACATATAATATTTGAAAATGGTATTCAAAAATCTGGTATTGCTATTGGTTCTCAAGGTTCTCCAGTAGTAGCTAATTGAGATAATGATACTGGAACAATTACTATTACTTTTGAAGTTGCAGCACCTATTATTTTAAATGCTAATAGTATGAATATGTTTTATAAATTAAAAGGTTTGCAGTCTATTGAAGGATTAGATATTCTTGATACTAGTGAAGTTTTAAATGCTAGTGGTATGTTTAGAGAAATGGGAACATCTAGTCTTGAATTAGATTTAAGAACCTGAGATATGAGTAATTGTACTAATATGCAATTTATTTTTAGAGGATGTACTGCAAATTTAATTAATATTACAGATTGAGATATTACTAGTTTAACAAATATTCTTAGTTGAGATAGTGATTTTAGTTTCTTTTATGATTCTACTATTGGAACATTAGAAGCTGAAAATTTAGATTTTAGTAATATTACTAATTTAAGAGCAATGTTGTATCGTTCAACTTTTACAAATATAAACGTTGCAAATTGAAATGTTTCTAATATTACTTCTTTCAGAGCTATGTTTAGGCTGTCTACTTTTACTAATGGATTAGATTTATCTACTTGAGATATTTCTTCTGTACAGAATATGATTAATACTTTTGCAGATGTACATGCTCCTTGAATTTTATTTAATACTTGGGATACTTCTTCAGTTACAGATATGACTTATATGTTTGGTGGATGTTTTCTTCCAGAAATTAATATTTCTACTTGAGATGTTTCTCATGTAACAACAATGTATCAAATGTTTTATAATACAAATGTTGTATTAACTACAATCGCACTTTCAAATTTTAATACAGAAGTTTGTACCAATATGTCGCAGATGTTTAGAGAATGTAAAGCAACTACAGTTACTCTTTTAGATTTTAATACCGAATCTTGTATTAATATGTCACAAATGTTTTATAACTGTAAGGCAATTACAATTACTCTTTCAGACTTTAATATTGAATTTTGTACCAATATGTCAGAAATGTTTTATGGAACCTCTAATTTACAGGATTTGTATATAACAAATGAATGAAAGTTCCATTCTAGTGTAAATGTTAGAGACATGTTCAATGGAAGTATAGGACAAATTCATGATTTGACTCTTTTTAATACCTCTTTAATGAAATATTTTATTAGAATGTTTTATGGTTATAAAGGTACGGAATTAATATTTTCTAATTGAGATACTTCTCAAGGAACAAGTATGGCAGAAATGTTTGCTGAATGTACTAATTTAATTACTTTAAAAATTCAAACATTTAATACTTCTAAAGTTGTAAATTTTGAAGCTATGTTTTATAATTGTTCTAAACTTAAAACTTTTGAAACAAATTCATTTATAATGAAGGCTAATTCAATTGATTATTGAAGTAATGAAAACTATTCTACAAGATGAATTGATACTGGTACTAATGGAAGTATGAGATATACATATTATACAGCAGTTGGGCAAATGTTTTATAATATTAAAATTCCTTTAAATATTGGTCATTGAGATGTTTCACAGCAAACAAGTTTTGTAGCAATGTTTAGTGGCTATAAGGGAACTAGTGTAGATTTGTCTCAATGAAATATTCAAGAAACAACTACTTCTATTAATTGAGCAGTAATGTTTTTAAATGCTAATACTATTCGAACTATTAATCTTTCTAGTTTTTGGACTGAACATGTTAAAAATATTCAGGCTCAATTTTGAGGATGCTCAGCATTACAAAGAGTTATTTATAGAGATAATACTTTCTATTTAGCAGGAAAATCAATAGGCGGAACTTATTGTGGTAGTAGTGTTGATCTTCATCTAGAAGAGTGAAATATTAATACTTGTACTAGTATTGCTAATTTATTTAGAGGATATAGAGGTACTACTATTGATATGTCTACATGAGGGGCTCAAGGACAAAGTATTAAAAATGTATCTAATTTATTTTATGATTGTATTAATTTAACTACTTTAGATATTAGTGGTATGGAATATTGACACAGTTTAACTAATTGTGCTAATATGTTTTGTTATTGTTCTTCTTTAGTAACTTTTGATTTAACTCCATTAAATACAGATTTAGTAACTACTTTTTCTGAAATGTTTTATGCATGTACTAAACTTGAAACTTTAGATTTTAGTAATTTTTCAACAGAAAATGTTACTACAATGTATGAAATGTTTTATGATTGTCAATCTTTACAAGAGTTAGATTTAACAAGTTTTAATACTATTAAATGTTCTGATTTTTATCAAATGTTTTATAATTGTAAATCATTACAGCATCTCTTGATTCCTAATTTTAATACTTCTTTATGAAGTGGAGATAATGCTACGTATATGTTTTGTTATTGTGAGTCTCTTGAAGAATTATATCTTCCAGATACTTTTACAATGATAAATAATACTAGTGCAGAAAGAATGTTTCAATGATGTTATGCTCTTCAATCAATTAGAATTCCAGAAACCTTTGGAGGAGCAAATCTTCAAAGAGTTGACGGGATGTTTGAAGGATGCCATGCTCTTGAAGAATTAACTTTTCCTGATAGTTTTATTTCTCAAAAATGTACCAATTTCCAATACATGTTTCAACATTGTTATGCTTTAAAAACTTTAAATCAACATTTCAATATGATTGGCGCTTATAGTACAACCTGTATGTTACAAAATTGTTATGCTCTTGAAGAAATTAATACACATCAAGGAGATAATGGCTGATTATTTTCTAATGTAATGTATTGTCAAAGTATGTTTAATCATTGTAGAGCTTTAAAATCTTTAGACTTACACAATGTTTCATTTACAAGAGTTGGACAAAATAATAATTCTAGCCCATGAGTTGGTGGTAGAAGTCTAGAATATATGTTTGGAAATTGTTATGCTCTTGAAACTTTAAATATTAATTATTTATTTACTAATCCATGTAGAGCTACTAATATTAGCAGAATGTTTATTAATTGTCATTCTTTAACAAATTTAACTTTAAGTAGTGTAAATTTTGTTGAATTAAGTAGTTCTGGTGCTCAATATTTATTTACTGGATGTTGAGCTTTAAAATCTATTAATTTAAAATATTCTAAATTTATTGGAATTACTAGTATGCAAGGTTGATTCCAAAATTGTTATGAATTAGATTATATTGATTGATTTAGATTAACAACAACCACAAATGATGCTGACACTTCTCCTATAACTAATATGTCTTGCATGTTTCAAAATTGTAGAGCCATAACTAAAATTAAATTTATGGAAGATTCTGGAACTATAGCTAATAATATGGAAGTATTTGTTACAGAAATAAATATGACTACTTGAAATGTTGGAAATGTAAATAATACTCAATATATGTTTTCTGGATGTGTTAATTTAGTAACTGTAGATATTGGTTATTCTAATTTTACTAAAATTCAAGATTCAAGATATATGTTTTATCAATGTGGTTTACTTGAAAAGATTATTTTCCCTGAAAATTATAATATGAATATTAATAAAGGAACAGATATTTATTATGATTATATGTTTGCAGAATGTACGTCTATTGATTATATAGAATTTCCAAATTTAGTAGTTGCTAATCGAGCTTATTATTTACATATGACTCATATGTTTGAAAATTGTATTACTCTTGACACAATTGAATTTAGGAATGCTAAGCAACTTTATGATTATGATAGTGGCTATGCCACTGATTGTTTAAAAGGTTGTTCTGCTCTTCAAAATATTTATTTTTCTGAATGTAATGGTTGAACAGGTGGAAATAGTTTAATTAGATGAATTTGTAATGGAGCTAATAATAGTAATAGTTTTATTACTTTAATTGTTGAAGGTACTATTAATAATAATTTTAATGAATTTATTAGAAGTGCTATTAGAATTAAAAATATTAATATGGTTAATTGAGTAGAAAATAACAATGGAGAAATTATTATTCATGAAAGAAATAAACCTAATTCATTAAATTATGCTTATGCGGGAACTGGAATTCATAATCTTAAAGATATTAATATGGATTTTTCAAATGTAACTAATTATACATATTGTTTCCATATGTGTCCTTATTTAACTATTTTAGATACTTCAAAATGAAATATGCGAGAACAAGCAGACTGTAATTTTAATTATGCTTTCTATGAAGGTAAAATGACAATTCTTGATGCTACAAAATTATCTGTTGATAAAATTAATAATTTACAATATTCAATGGCAAATTGTTCAAATTTAACGAGTGTTATTATTCCACATATACCATCTTCCGCAAATGTATCTAACATGTTTCGTTATGATAGTAAAATTACCAATACAGAATTTATTAATTGTAGTGATTGCGGTAGAATTAGTACCATTATTTCTACTATGAATGATATTAGCGCTGGTACATTAAATATTACATTTAATAATTTTAGTGGAACTTATATTACTTTAAGTGGTCGTTATCAGATTGGCTCTTTTGATATTATTAATAGTGAAACCTCACAAATTACTAGTTTAAGTCATGCTTTTAATGAAACAAGAATTAAAACTTTTGACTTTGATCTATTGGATGTAACAAATGTTACTACAATGCAAGCTATGTTTGCAAACAATCCTAGTTTAACAAGTATTCATTTTGGAGAAATGCATACTCCATATCTTACTACTATTAGACAAATGTTTTGATATGATAGAGCAATTACTGAACTCGATATGTCTAAATGAACATTCTCAACAGTCACAGATTTATATGGATTATTTTATTATTGTGATAAATTAAATACAATAGATATTTCTGGTTGAGATTTTTCAGCAGTTAATTCTACATCAGAAATATTTAGATATGCGACAAATCTTAGAACAATTTATGCTCGTGGAGTATTTAAAAACTTTAATTCAGATACTAATACATATCTTTCTTCTACTGGTGTAACCTCTATTTATATTCCATTAAGCTTATTCCCAACATATAAAGCAGCTTATCAATGAAAAAATGTTTTAAGCGCTTTTAAAGATGGCTCTGATAAAGAATTAGTATCTATAAGATTAGATTCCAATATTGAAACTATCAATTGTTATAAACAAGATGTTTATGATAGAGTTGCTCAATTAACTCCTGTCTATATAGACCCAGATGATAGTATTGATGTTGACCCGCAATATCGTGGAGTAACTTGGTCTATTGAAGGTAACGCTATTATTGATACTAATGGTTTAGTTAAATTAGTAAATGCTTCTGATGGAGATACTTTAATTATTACAGCTACTAGTATTTATAATAATAGTATAACTGCTACAAAGATATTAAGAGTAATATTAATTCAACAAGAATATATTATAGACCTTAATAATGATGAATGAGCTAATAGTGGAACTCAAGTAGATGGTCATACAGTATATTATAGTAGTAAACATACAAATCAACATAATACTACTGATACTTGTATGATTAATATTGATGGATATGATACATTTATCATTAAATATTGTTCATATGGAGAATCCAATTATGACTATTTAATTATGAAAATAGATGCTCAACCTACTACTAGTAATTATAATTATAATACTTATGGTAATTCTAATATGAATTATAAAGAAGCAAAATTTGAGAATTTGGAAGGAATCCCGCATACTATTTATATTGCTTATCGTAAAGATGGCTCTGTTAATAATAATACAGATAAAGGTTACTTCTATATTCCAGAACAAAATTAATAAAATTTAGGGCATTTTACAAAAAGTAAGATGCCCTATTTTATAATAATTTTAGTGAGAATTGATTAAAGGAAGAGGTGAATATGTTATCATTAACTTCTTGTATTTTAGAAATAAAATCTTTTTATCAACCAATAGAAGATATGATATTTAGTGGCAATGATATTAATGGAAAAAAATTAAAAGTAATTTTTTCTCAAGAAGCTGCTTCTGTTTTTACTTCTTCTACTAAAATTTATTTAAAATGGCATCATCAAGAATTAGATATTCAAGGCTATAATGTATTTAATTGTATTGAAGTTGGAGATAAAACTTTAAAAATTAATCCAGTCTGAGAAATAGCTTGACCATCAAAAATGATTCAAGAAGGACATATTATTTGTAAAATTGAAAAAGTTGATAATAATAGTTTAATTGGAACAGATGATTTTCAAGTTACTATTTCCGCAGACCCAATAGACTTAGATAAATTTATTGCTTCTGATGATTATAATTTGTTTTCACAAGCTGCAATAGTTATGAATCAAAGTGTAGAAGATATTACAAAATGATTAGAAGAAGTTGAACTCGAAGGTGTAACAGATTATCTTTATGTTACAAACAAACCTTCTATTAATGGAGTTGAACTTACAGGGAATCAAACATTAGAGGACTTTGGATTTAGAGCTGTTACAGATGATGAAATAGAAGAAATTATACAAGGTAATTAGAAAGAAAGGGTGATTATATGGCGATGAAACTCGTTGATTGGGCTGGTATTCAACGTTTATGGCAGAAAGCTACAGAAACATTTGCTCCTGCTGGTGCAGTAAAAACTGTTAAGTGTAATGGTACAGCTCTAACACAGGATGCTGATGGTGCTGTTGATGTTGAAGTTCCAATTCTTGGTGTTCAATATAATGGTACTGACTTAACTCCTGATGCTAACAAAAAGGTTGACGTAACAATTCCAGTTCTTGGTGTCCAAGTTAATGCTACAGATTTAACTCCTGATAGCACAACCAAGAAAGTTAATGTTACAGTTGCCGAAGGTGCTACAAATGGTACTGTTGCTGTTAATGGTTCAGATGTAGCCGTTCATGGTCTTGACGCTGCTGCTTATAAAGACGTTGAGACTACACTTGCTAATGATGCTAAACTTCCAACAGGCGCAGCTGTTAAAACTTATGTTGATGACACTGTAGCTGCTCAGATTGCTACTGTTTATAAGCCTGCTGGTTCTGTAGCATTTGCAAGTCTACCAACTCTAGCTGTTGGTGTTCTTGGTAACGTTTATAATGTTACTGACTCCTTTACTATTACTAGTGACTTCGTTGAATATGCTAGTGGAGTAACTAAGACTTATCCTGCTGGAACCAATGTAGTTGTTGTTGATACTGACACAACTGGTCAGTCTCCTGCTTATAAATTTGATGTACTTCCTGGCTTCGTTGATCTTTCTCCATATGTCTTAGATGCAGATATTACATTTGCTACTAATGCAGAGATTGATGCACTCGTCGCTGGTGGAAGCGGAACTGGAGAATAATTAATTAATTAAAGAAGGTGTTTTAAATGGCTGAAGCAAAAACAATTAATTTAGACGGATTGCTTTCAATTGAACCTGGGACTATTGCTAGAACCATTGTTCTATTTATTGCATTAGTTAATGCTTTTTGCGCTTTACTTGGGTGAACTCCTATTGATATTGATGAAAACAATATTTATGAAATTGCTTCAGGTGTTGCTGTTGTTGTAGCTTCTATTATCGCTTGATGGAAGAATAACAGTTTTACTCAACCCGCTCTTCAAGCAGACATACTAATGCATGAATTAAAAAAGCAGCCTGCTCATCTAAAAGAATAAAATAAAAAGAGTCCCTGAAATATGGGACTCTTTTTTTATATAGAAAAGAGGTGCGGAAAATGAAAGAACTTGTTCTTGATATCTCTCATTGAGATGGGGATATTGATTTAGCAGCTTGAAAACGTCAGAGAGGACTTTGAGGCGTTATTATTAAAGCTGGTGGAAATGAAACAAATTTAGGACGTTATAAAGACGGACAATTTGAAAATAATTATAAAAAAGCTGTAGCTGCTGGACTTCATATTGGAGCATATTATTATACAGTTACTACAGATACAGAAAATTCAAGAAAAGATGCTAATCACTTTGCAGATTTACTTGATGGACATAAATTTGATTTACCTTGTTACACAGATGTTGAAGATCCAAGACAATTCCAGTTATCAGCACGTACTTTAACTGATGTTATTAAAGTTTTTTGCGATACTCTCCGTAATAGAGGATATTATGCAGGACTTTATACTGGTGGAAATGCATGATTAAACAATATGTATGCAGATGAACTTCGTGACTATGCTAATTGAATTGCTTGATGAAAAGCTTCTTGACCAACTGAAGCTGGAGATATTGGAATGTGACAGCAAGGCGGAATTAGATTATCTGATGGTCATATAGTATTTGATGATGTTAGTGGTTATCACGATTGCGATTGGTGTTGTATCGACTATCCCGCAAGAATAGCTGCTGGACAAACTATTCAAACTGATGAACCAATAGAGGAAAAAAAAGAAGAAGAAAGTAAACAAATGAGTGGAACAGCTAAAAGTGTTATTGACGTTGCTTATGGTGAATTAGGATATTATGCTCCTAATGATCCTGAACCAGGTTCTAAATATGGTCGTTGATTGGCTGATAAGTGAGATGAAGATTGGCTTGCTGGACCTTCTGTTGAAATTTGATGGTGCTGCATGTTTGTAAGTTGATGCTTAGAACAAGCAGGAGTTGTAGTTAAAGGTTTCCCAACTTATAATACAGATTTAGCTCTAAATAATGGCGCAAAAAATTATGCTGTAGATAAATATAATGTACAGTATGGAGACATTGTTATCTTTAATTGGGATTGAGATGGAGCTACTGACCATATTGGATTTGCAACAGGAAGTTTTGATGGCTCTGGATTCCCAACAATTGAAGGTAATGTTGGTAATGCCGTACAAGAAAAATATCGTAATATGGGTAACGTAGCCTATGTTATTAGACCTCATTATAGTAATTCTGATAGTGGAAATTTCACACCAGATGTTTCAACTGATCCAAAAAATAATCGCGATGGTGGAAAACTTGAAATTGATGGTATTGGTGGATGAAATACTATTATTGATTTACAGCACACATTAGGTACTTATGAAGATGGTGTTATTAGCGGTCAATGGCTTGGAAATAAAGATTACCATTGAGGAATGTATAATGTTGAATATGATAGCGGAACTGGTTCTCAATTAGTTGAAGCTATTCAAAGTAAAGTTGGTGCGGAAGTTGATGGTCAATGAGGCCCTGGGACCTCAAGAGCTCTCCAGCAATGGTTAGTTAATAAAGGTTACGATATTGATGTAGATGGATATTTTGGTAGAGAATCTGTTAAAGCCTTACAATGCTCTTTAAATGATAATAAATGGTAAAAAAATAAGGGGTACTCTTAATTGAGTACCCCTCTTTTTTTATGTCTATTTTTAAAAGAAAACTAAACAATAATTTCCGCATTTCTCCCAAATTCTTTGAAATTCAGAAATAGATTCTACTTTTTCACCATTAATTGCATCAAACAAATAAACATTTTCTTCATCTACTTTAGTAGCAATCATTGGATAATAGAAAGGCCAATATTGTATTTCTCCACCAAATTGACTATCATCTAATGTATACCATACCATAATAGGCCAATTATGATTAACAATATTTGTAAAAGTTTCAAAATCAATACCAGAAATTTCTTCTACACTTATTGGAATATCATTATCTGAATAATATGTTTTTGTAAATTCTACACATCCAGAAGGTCCAAAACTTCCTTGAACTGGAGTTACATCAGTATGAAGATTCATGCTATCAAAATAATCATCATAAAATTTTTGTATATCAAACTTATATCCAAAACAATTTGTAATTTGTTGAATACAATTTAAATCTTTAGTCATTTCAATATCAATATTATCATATCCAATAGGTGAATAAGAATAAGTAAATCTTTCATTATCTAAAGTGGCGAGGAAGTGCGGGATATCGACTGCATTAGAACCGGCTTGACTTCCATCACGAGGTGCTTCCTCGTCCCGCACAGTTATTACTTCTTCATCTTTCTTCTCTTGGGTTTGTGGTTTATTACATCCTAAAATACTTAAACTTAGAATTGCAATAAAAAGAATATTTAAAAATTTCAATTTTATTCTGCTTTCTTATCTAGATTGACTATTGGAGTAGAACCTTCAGGAACTACATAAATAGCGTTACCATTTTTAAGAGCTTCAATATATTCTTGTTGAAGAATTTCAGGAGTTAGAGAATCACTTCTAATTTTATTAGCTTCTGCTTCTTTTTGAGCTTTCATGACTTCAGTATCCATTTTAACTTTTTCGGTTTCTTGTTGATTTAATGCTTCAACTTTGGAAATTTCTGTTTTTTGAGCAGCATTATAAGCATCAACAATTTCCTGATTGTATCTGATGTCCTGTACGTTGACCTCTTCGACATGTAATCCTATTTTATCCCAATCTGCTGAAAGTTTATCATAAATTGCTTTAGCATAGTTTTCACGAGCATTTAACATTTCAATTGTAGTAAATTGTCCTGATACATTTCTTGCAGCATCCCGCACATTATTTACTGCGGAAATTTGAATAAAGTTTTCTTGTTCTTGGTATTTAGTATAAAGATCAATTGCTGCATCTGGGTCTAAGGAATAAATTACTTGAACATCTACATTTGCTTGAGCGCCTGATTTATCATAAACTGTTACTTCTGCTCCATGAGCTGTTCCATTATCATAGGAATATTCATCATCTCGATAAAGATTAATAATATTGTTACGAATATCATAATCAATAGTATCTTGCCAAGGAGCTTTAAAATGAAAACCTGCTTCTTCAGTTGTTCCAGCTAATTGACCTCCAAGATTACGAAGAATAACAACTTCACCTACATCTTGAGTATAAACGCAAGATAAAAATGTACCTGTTAAAGCTACTATAATTGCTGCTATAATAAGAGGTCCTGTAGCTTTTGAATAATTATCATATTTATTATCTTTAGTTTTTCTACAATAGCCTGCAAAGAATAATAGGACTAATGCTATAATAATTGCCACAATAAAAAGAGACAATTTAAATCACCCCGAATCCTAATTGTTTATGACTATCTAAATAGGCTTTTCCAATACATATTGCATCCGCAATATCTGAATCAACATTTATATTATAATATTGTTTTACTAAATTAATAGCTTTTTGTTTTTGTTCTTCTCTTTTTCTTCCAAAATTTCCACCTAATATTTTTCTTCATTGAGAAGGACTTAATACTGTAAAATTAATTTGATTATAAAAACATCAAAGTAAAATAATCGCTTGAACATATGCAAGTTTTTTATATGTACTTGGATTTTGTTGCTGTTGAATATCTTCAAATACTAAATAATCAAACTCATATTTATTATATAATTCTATTAATCTTTGAAAAATAAATCCTAATCTTTTTTCAATAGAATCTTTTCCATTTATAGTAAAACTGTCATAAGCTATTAATTTATTTTCATCAAAAATTGCTCAACCTGTTGTGACTAATGCTTGATCTAAAGATAAAATCATTATCCTGTTGAACCAAAACCATTTCTATCTTGATTATTAAGGGATGAAACTTCTATAAAATTAATTTCAGGTTGATTTTTAATTATTCTAAATTGACAAATTCTTGTTCCTCTTGGAACAAAAGTAGTTTCGGTGGCATAAAAACTAACTTTCCAGATATCATTATTTCCACAATAAGAATTATCAATAACACCAATTGAGTTGGTTTGAAGTAAATGATAACGTTTAAATGTTGAACTTCTTGGAGCTAAAATTGCTTCATATCCTTTTGGTAATTGAATACACACTCCTAAAGAAAATAGTCCTGATTGCCCTTTATCTAATTGAATATCTTCATCTAAAGTTAAATCAATTCAATCTCCTTGAACAATTTTATTTAATCGAGGGACATCATCATGTTCATATTTTATTTTAATCTCCATTAAACTCCTCTCTATTAAAAGTTTCATAAGTAATTTTATTAAGTGCATTTTCTGGTTCTTTATCTTTTTGGAATATTTTTATAACTTTTACAACACACCATTCATCAATAATTTCTCCACGAGCAGTTGTTGACTTTTGTGTATATCCAAAAGAGCTTAGCGTATATCCTTGATTTATAGCATCTTGTTGAAGTTTTTTATGAAAAGTTTTTACATCTTCTACAGTTTCAAGACGATATTCTTCAGTTGTTTTAAGAAGATATTTAATCATTATACACCAGCTCCAATTATAGTAATTTCACGATTAAAAGTTTTACCAAGAGTATCAGCTAAATGTTCAATATAATCTAAAGGACCGTATATAGACATTGTTTCGATTTTATAATCATTTAAATATTTTCTAATTGTTTTTTCCAAATCTTTTTCAAAAACAGTTTGAGAAGCTACCATTTGAGCATCATATTCTGGAGTTTCTTGCGTAATCATAATTGTAATATTAGCTGCGGGACGAGCAGCAATCATCATATCCATATTTAATCTCCAATCTCGATTACAAATTCATTACATGGAAAAAGAATATACATATACATTTCTGGTCTAAATCCTTCTGTATCTATACTAATCCAAAATTCATAATAATTATATTTTTCATTATAGACAATATCTTTAAGAATTCCACGAGATTGAATTAATTCAATTAATTCTTTGATTCCTTTTTCTGGATTATTTTTTATAAAATTAAAAATTGTATAATCATTACGGTCACGACAAAGAAACATATAATATTGTGCTTCACAAAGAGCTTTAGTTTTAAACCAGCTTGAAACTTTTTTTAACATGGATTGAACTAAAGCTTCTGGCATTTTTTCTGATTGATTACTATATACAGTTTTATTAATATCATATACAGTACCTAAAGAAACATCTCCCATATAATCTCCTTTCGTTTTATTATATTATACTATATTATTAAATAAAATGTCAAAAAAAATAAGCCTCAACATTAGAATTTTTTATTCTTTTGTTGAGGCATTTTTTATTTAGATTGACCACTTGGTAACATAAATAATCTAATAATTATTAATATTGCATAAGCTCCTAAAGCATATGTCCATTCAAATGGAATTATAAAATTAAAAATTTGAGCAGCTATTAAAGTTATTAGCCAATAGCCAAAAGCAAATAAAAGAAAACTTAAACCAACTATAAGAGTACAAGCTATAATTATAATTAAAATAGTAGTATTATTGTTGTTGTTAAAATAATTATTATAATACATATTTATTCCTAACTGATCTTTGCAGCATATTGATTATCACTTACCAATTTTACGCCTAAAACTTCATCATAGTGTGGAGTTTGATTGGGAATGTATCTACCGTATTTAATAATAATATTTTTATAATCCACTAGCATAGCTACATATGTAGAAATTTCATTCCAGTAATATCCAGTGTAAATTACAATATCATCCATTGTATATTTTCTAAATTCTTCAATTAAAAGAAATAAATCATGCGGACTATCAAAAGGTTCTAGCCCCATAAAAACAATAGCTTGTGTAATATCATTTTCCATGTATTTTTTAACAATTTGAGAATAACTAATTTCTATATCTGGATATTTTATTAATGGATTGTTTTGACATAGGGCTTGCCCGCATTTAAAGTTTTTACAAACTGGAAATTCTATAACCATACAAGGTTTTTTATAATTAATAAAATCTTCAGAAATAATACCTTTAATTATCATTGATGTTATCCCATTTACGAAGTTTAAATTCATCTTTGCGAGTCTGGCTCCAACTGTTAATTTTTGTGTAGAAACCGACAATTCTAGTAAATTCTGCGTCTTTTGGTTTACCACATACTGGACAAGGCCCGTTGCCATAAAATGCATGATTATCTTTACATGTAGAAATTCGAGTATTAAATGCAAAATATGTAACACCTTTTTGAGCAATATAATTAGTCATATATAAAGCTTTTTCGTAACTTGTAAAAGGTGCATCAATATTATAATGGAGTATTGATCCTCCATTACAGAAAGCATCAAATTGCGCCTGAATTCTCACTCTTTCTTGTCCAGTAG
>Ga0247610_10000087_pt1 | contig 149104 bp, 185 predicted proteins | sample 174DNAGHGhighgp2_FD_193483 | JGI IMG/M metagenome (GOLD analysis project Ga0247610, IMG submission 193483) | Sheep rumen microbial communities from Palmerston North, Manawatu-Wanganui, New Zealand - 1742 DNA GHGhigh gp2 | ecosystem: Host-associated > Mammals > Digestive system > Stomach >... | reverse complement strand
GAGGAAGACAATCAATCCTTCAGTTGGTCATCACCCATGTTCGACTTAAGTCAATATTTAACAATTAAAGCTTTAAAACATGAAAGTAGATTACAAGACAAAGAAGCTCCTTTCGGAGGAGCAAGTGGCAAAATCACAAGTGGAATTCGCAGTAGAAAGCACAAGCCTAGAGTTACAGTCAACTCTCTTGGCTACAAGAAAGTCCTTGGAAGAGGCTAAGGCAGCCCTCAAGGAGTTGAAGTGCACCTATCCACTGGATATCCAAGGCATTGTTAACAAGTCTCTGGAGATTCGTGATCTGGAGGATGGCATCAAGATTGTAGAGGCTCTCCAGAAGGAGTTCGGATTCTAACTGTCATGGGCAGGATGAAGCTTGATACCGGGATAGTTGGCTCTTGTGCCATTATAGGCATGTATGCACTATGAAGTAAGGATAGAACCGCCTGAAGCCATCCTTGCCCTTCGGACCCTTAGCTCAGTGGTTAGTAGCAGCGGCCTCATAAGCCGAAGGTCATAGGTTCAAATCCTATAGGGTCCACCATGCTGTGAAGCATTATATATTATAAAATTAAATACGTCATATTTTTCTTAAGTTTATTATCTACCCCTCAGCGGAGGGGTCTTCTTGGAATATTAATCATTTAAACAACATAACAAATGGAAAAGGATAAGATTTTCTTTGGTGAGCAAGGGCTCACAAGTACAAGTGCACAGTTCATCTCTAACCTCTGCAAGGAGGCATACAGTACTGCTGAGATGCAACTGAATAGTCTCAAGCTGTATACCACCAAGGTAAAGCTGTTAGGCTCTTCTGAAGAGTCTCTTATTGAGACTGGTAGGTCTACAGTGTTGGACATCAAGAGCATTCTTAAGGATATCGGAGACTACAAGGCTATGATAGCCTGGTTGAGAGAGGGAATTGCAGCTAAAGAAAGGCTTGTAAAGGAAGCCAAGGTCATGACCTACAGTGACTTTGGCATTGAAGTACCTGAGCGTCCTGAGGAGCCCTCTTACATTGAAGAAGATGATGTGATAGCCACTTGGAGCATCAAGCAGAGATGTAGGTATTACTATCTTGAAGCTTGCTGTGCTACTATAGGACAGTACATTCATCCTAAAGGCACCTTTGCTGTTGAGAGGGATGCTCTCAAGAAGGTGATCTCTGCTCCCAATGAGGTGTCAGGCTCTGGTAGGGATACCCTGATATACACCAGGGAGCCCTCGGTGGAGTTGGAGGAGGTGGAGAATACTTATATGAACCTTCAGCAGACATACAGGCAGTATCAGGCAGAGCTGAACTCCATGAAGCATGAGATCCAGACTACTGTCCTCAAGACCAATACCGAGTTCAACCAGAGGTACAAGGCTGAGTTGGATAGGTATAATGTCTTAATGGATGTTGCCCGTCAGGAGCTCCAAGTGAAGATTAATGAGGCAGTAGCAACTGCTTCTAATCTTAAGATACTCATCCCAGATGCACTGAAGCACACCTATGAGGAGGTTCAGAATCTGGGCAAGAAGAAATAGGCACTATATCCTAGTGTCTTTTGACGGCCATGTAAGGAGAGACTGAGGGGATTGCCCTGAAACTCTCCTGAACAGCAGGTGACGGATGGATTTGTATTAAATAAGTCATAATGAATTTGCGATTCATACCTTCTATGTTCAACCATAGTTGGTGTCTGTATAGGGGCTTTATAAATGACTCTATGAAGCTGGATAAGTGGAGAGTGCTTTTGCTTTTGCTTCCCTGTGCAGGTCTTTGCCTTTGATTTTGACTTTACCTTTGTGCCATTCATCATCTGCTGACATGGTTTTTCATGCTCCCATAGTTCAATGGATAGAATAACTCTCTCCAAAACAAGAAGTGCTATGGCAGGAAACTCCATAGTAGAATCTCCCTAAAACGGTGGAAGTCCTTCCAGCACGAACCTATATGAATGAGTGTTGATAGCGACTGTGAATCTGCATGGTGGATAGCCAAGACCATGACACTGTGTCCTAAACAATAATGGATAAGGATAATACCGTGCTAAGTTGAGAAGAAGCAAGAAAGAAGCACAAGCCAATGTGTGATGCTTTTCATAAATGTGTAGAGAATGTTGAAAGTTAGATAATTGGTGAAACACATTTCACCGATTTTATTTAGCAAGTAAACCACCTTTTAAGGTGATAGAGGAGATACCTAAGTTGAAATTTAATTAATAATGTTATTACAATGAAGAAATCGCCGAAATCTGAGTTTATACAGCGGTGGCCAGGTAGTTGTAATAGTAGTGGGTTAAACGACACTATGGTTTAATTATTAATTATACTTGCAAGAATTTCAATATGGTAAAGATGTATTCCAGACCACAACAAGCAATATTAGAAAGCCTTTCCCCGAGAGAGGATTGTAAGTCTTGAGGTTGCCCTGCAAAGAGCATAACAGATTGTTTGGCTATGGTAACATAGTGTGGCAGGCTAAAGAGTAGATATGGGTTCGATTCCCATTGGGAGTACCAACTGCTGTGAAGCAGGACCTCGATTTTTAGTGATATTCATACATTATTTGTTTAAATTATTTAGTTATTGTGTAATTCTGACCCCTAAGCGTAGGGGTTTTCTCGGAAGCAAAGGCATCAGTAAGATACTGAAGTTGTGGTTTGATGTAGGAAAACCCAACATAGCAGTCCTCTTTAAAAGTTTTCTTGAACTGAAGGGACTGTGTTGGTCTTACACAGGAATTCGATTCTCCTGGCTTCCACTTTGTGTTTTTTGTTTAAAGGGTTAGTTTTTTGGAAGGCAATGGGAGTAACAGGATGTACTGTACTCCTATCCTTCCTTTTTATTCACATACCCTTTAATAGCATGAATGATTCATTTACAATCAAATATAATATTAACTCTTTAAAAATCAAACATTATGGCAGACAATGCATTTCAACAGGCAGTCGAGGACATACTCAAAGACTGCAATGAGAGTGGAAGGTGCTTCATGGCCTTCCGTAGCAACAAGAACAGTATTATGAACAAATTGGTCAATGACTACATTAAGGAACAGGAGGGATAAGTTATGTGGAAGAACAAGAAGAATGACTACAACCGTAGGGATGTACAACTGGTATGCCGCTGCTTCATGGCAAACGGCAAACCCAAAGTGGAGGATTATGAAAAGTATTACAAAAAATCATAGGCTTTGTAAAGGCATGGGAGCTCTCTCAGAGTGGCTCCTGTGCCTTATTTTTTCATGTTTATTTGTACTGGCCTTAGCAGCCATCCTCTTAGGAGACGGTGACTTGGGCCTAAAGGAGTTCTTATATGAGTAAATTCAAGAAAGGGGATACCATAGGAGCCATCACCAAAGGCAGGGGTCTCTCAGAGGCTCTCATACAGAGAGTAGATGAGAAGTACTATTACTGCAAGGTGGTCAATGGTACTGCCATGATACCTATAGTGGCAGAGGAGAACTATCAGAAGGTTCCTAAGGTATGGTTAAAGTGATTGTTATGATAACATTACATTACACTGAGTTTTTTATTTTTGCACTTGCCTGCATAGGTGTAGGCATGGGCATCATGGTATTCAGGGATTATTTAACAGGAAGAGAAGATGGTAGATTATAAGAAGATACTCACAGACTGGCTTACCAACACTGACTGTACAGATGCAATGTCAGAGATGATAGGAAGGCTTAATGCCCAAGGGTTGGAGTTCAAGAATGGCAAGATACAGGAGATGCCTCTTAATCCTAATGAGAATTTGATAGGCCAGAAACGAATTGTTAGGGGCACAGAGGCCTTATGTATTCTTCAGACTCCTATATTTAGGATTTGGGCTGCTTTAGAAGGCTCTAAGGAGAAGATGACTTATAAAGATGCTGAAAAATGGGCTATATCTCAATTCTCTAAGGGTGGTCATCTTCCTAATAGGGCTGAAATGATGTGGCTTTGGCGGTACTTTGAAAGCATTATAGATGTGACAGACGAAGAAGACTGGTATTGGACAGGAGATGAATTTACTGATGATCAAGTTTGGGCTATATGTTGGTATGATGGAAATACAACATGGTGCCCCAAGGAATGCCCCCATAATGTCCTTGCTTTCTATAACGAAACACTGATATAAGCCCGTGAGGGTGAAGTTTTAATAAGATTTTTTGTTTTCATTTTTGAAGTAAATTAGAACAGGCCCTCAGCGGAGGGCACTCTGGGGATGTAGCTCAGTGGTTAGAGCTTGGACTTATATTATGCTTGATGTAGCATGTCTGTAAAATTACATTGATTGACACATAGGTTCGATTCCTATCATTCCCTCACTAATAGTATTAACAATTAAAAGCAAAGCGTATGGAAGAACTTAGATTTAGAGACATCAAGAAAATGGACTATGATGACGATATGCCATTCAAGTATGTCTTGATTGACTTGCTTTACAAGAAACAGGTTGACGTAAACTTTGTACTTTCTTGCTATACTGATGCACTTGACAAAGAACGCCATCTGAATGCAATGAGATTTAATGAAGCCTGTGCAAACTTGACACAGATTCTTGGTGGCAATTTCAATGGTAAGGAAAAGCAGAAAGCCATCAAACGCGCTATCCATACATTTAACCTCAATACAATACTTGTACCGCATATACATGACGAAAAATACGGCTATACAAGTGACGATGAAAAGAAGTGGGATGAGTTCTGTAAACTTATCTATGGTACTGATTTAAAGAAATAAGCGTATGAAAAGTATCAAGGAAAAGTCATTTGAGTTGTTCCCTGAGATGCAGACAGAAAGTGACGATTGGGATGTCATTGAGGAGCAATGTGATAGGGATGACCAAAGGAAGGCATTTGCGAAAGGTGCAAACTATGTGCTTGACGCAATAGAGAAATCATTACAGGAATTTTCCAATTATGAAGACTCTCTTATAATTAGCAGGATTATTGAAAAACTTAGTAACCAATAAATAACATTATATGAAACAACTTTGGAAAAATATTAAGAAACCTTTATGGCGACTGATTTGTTTAATAGTGCCACTATTTGGTTTCGGATGGTGTTTTGGATTGTACTTCTTTTATTATTATTTTGACCATTCTTATGCCCAAAGTGCTGTATGGGCTATATGGTCTGTGTTTTGCCTAATCGTGTATAAAATAAAGCAATACGAGTTATGAAAAAGATTATCCTATTAGCACTTATAGCCTTGATGATAGTGGGGTGTTATATTCAGCCAGACTATCAAATAATAGATAAATGGCAAATTCTTGAACTTGATTCTTGTGAATATATACAAGCTGATGGTTATAGTGGTTATGTTCACAAAGGCAACTGCCGTTTCTGTAAGGAACGCAGACAAAAGGAATTTGAAGAATTAGTAATTAAGTTAAAGGATAAATAGTATGAAATTGGTTGATGGAGGTAAAATGTACAATGTTGAAAAAGTTGACTACTGGGTTGACTTCAGAAACAAAGCAGCAATAGCAGCCATGCAAGGAGTAATGAATTTCTTTGGCTCTATTGATTACAACCGAGATACTATCGCTAAGTTGGCTGTTGAGCAGGCTGATGCGTTGATAAAACAATTAAAAGGGAAATAACTATGGCAACAATTAAATCATATACTGATATAGAACAATCAAAAATGTTAACTGAGATACTTCAGATTGAAAGTGCAGACATGCACTATAATAATGGTTCTTGCAGAGGAGTTGATTATACTGAACATTTTAATGCAGAACTTATGCCGTATCAAGAAGCATTACATCTGATGAAAATACATAAAACCAATTTTATGTTTCAAGTTATCCCTTGCTGGTCACTTACAGCATTGCTTAAATATTTAAGTGAAGTCAAGTCGCAGGTATATACTCCGATTCTATTTCCAAGTGAAGATAAATGGACACTACATTTTGTTGAATATGGTCATGGTAATATATGTGAGGTATCTTGTGACAACCCCGTAGATGCTTGTGTTGAAATGATATTAAAACTTAAAGAATTGAAATTGATATGAAAGCTTATACAGATATTAACCAGTCAAAGAAGTTGGCAAAGTTCCTGCCGATTGAAAGTGCGGATAATGTAATAGTTTCGTTTGGTAGTAGAGAAGGCACAAAAACCGTAGTAATGCCAAAAGAAACTCTCAATGTTATTAGAACTCCATTCTCTGATATAAGAGAAACCACTATGTGTTGGAGTCTTGCAGCATTACTTGATGTTTTACCAATGATAGGAAAAGGTGAAGATACTGCAAACCCTTTTATCGCTAAAACACCTGATGGTGAATATTATATAGTTTATGCAACCCTTACAAAAGAGGTTTATGATTCTTCTATGTATGATAATCCAATTGATGCTTGTGTGGCTATGATTAAGAATTTGCATGAATTAAATCTGTTATAATTATGAATAAAGATAAGAAAGTAATCATCAAATGGATTGACAGCCGACAAATTCACGGATGGGTGCTTGATGAAGATATTGATGATACTTGCTGTAGCATCAGCTCATGTGGCTTCCTTGTTAAAGAAACTGATGAGGCATATATTGTCGCACTAAGCAAAGGATGCAATCCATTGCAATGGTGCGGAATCAATGTAGTACCAAAATGTAGCGTTGTTAGTATAGAAGAAATCGTAGATAGAAACAATTAATTTAAAGATTTATGAACAAAGAAGAATTTGAAAAACTTGCAAAGCCACTAAATGAGTGGTTGCAAAAAAATGGTCATCCTAATATGATAATCATTATTTCTTTTGATGGTGCAGAAGTTGTTGAGGGTAAATTAGGTGTTCCGTTTCAAATTTTAGACTAATGATTATGGACTATAAAAATAAATATGAGCAGGCTTTAAAAAAAGCAAGAATATGGAAAGATAAAAGTAGTATGCCTAAAGATAAGCAGGGTATTCTTGATGATATCTTCCCTGAACTCAAAGAGAGTGATGATGAGAGGATAAGGAAAGAACTTATTGATATAGTAAAGTGTGCTTATAAGAGAGGTGTCATTATCTTGGGGGAAAAAGAAAAGGAAAAATATATTGCTTGGCTTGAAAAGCAAGAGCAAAATCCTACTGATAATGTTGAACCAAAATTTAAGGTCAGTGATATTGTATAATCGGTAAAATATATTATTATGACAACAGAACAAAAGGCAAAAGCTTACGATGAGGCTTTGAAGGTAGCAAATAATGAATTAAGGGCTTGTGGCACATTTGACTGTGATTGTGCAAGGCAAATATTCAGACTATTTCCCGAACTCAAAGAGAATAAAGAACCAGATGATGAGAAGGTGAGGAAAGGATTAATAGAACTTGTAAAACAATCATCAGAGATTCTCGAAAAGAAAAATCAAGAACAAATGATTGATTGGCTTGAAAAACAAGGCCAAGTTCGTTGTACTGGTGTTGGGAAGAAAGAAGAGGCTGAAGTATTAAAGAAAATGCTTGACTTGGAGAAGAAGATGATAACTCCAGAGAAAAGTCTTGGAATAGACTCTGAGACCTATAACAAAATCGTAGATGAGTGCATCTATGGTGACGAACAGAAGCCTTCTGATAAGAAACCAAAGTTTAAGATTGGGGATAAGATATACCTAAAACCAGAATATAGAATGCCAGATGATGACACACCCATTGCTAACACTGTTAAAGAAATAATAGGGATAGATGACAAGCATTATAGATTTTATGGGTCTTATATCTTTATAGAAGATCAAGATAAATATGAACTTGTAGAGCAGAAGCCTACTGACGAGGGAATGAAAACCTTACTCCAAACTGAATATGAAAAAGGAAGGGCTGATGCCATTGCAGAGATGCAGAAGTGGAATGAAGAGGATGAAAAATTTGTTCATGGTCTTATAAGAGGGTTAAGTGCAAAAAGAGACATATATGGGCACACAACATTCAGCAGTGATGGTATTGACATTACAGAGACAATTGACTGGCTCAAATCCCTCAAATACAGAGTACAACCAAAACAAGAGTGGAGTGAAGAGGATAAGAAAAATTTAGAGAAGACTATCTGGTACGTAGAAAAAGGAGGTGAACTTATCTTTACGAAAACTGATAAACTTGTATCTTGGCTCAAATCCCTCAGACCTCAGAACAGGTGGAAGCCGAGTGAAGGACAGTTAGAATGCCTTGGTTATGCTATAGAAAAGGCAGAAAAAGACTGGTCTCCTCTGACAAATAATAGGATTTATCTTACGTTAAAAGCATTGAAAGAACAATTATTAGAATTAAGGGGAAGTAAAGTATGAACTACAAAGAAGAATATAGGGAAATCTTCAAGAACTTTGTAAGGCTACAGACATTCAAGCAGAAACAATTGGCTATTATCAAGAAGTTTTGAAACGATTTAAGGAAAAGAAAGAAAATGGGTAAGATTCAGGAAATCAGGAAAGAGGTTGAACGGATACAATTGCACTCGCAGTCTGAGATATTAAGGCAGGTTCTTGAGTACATTGATAAAGTGGAGAAAGAACCTGACGACATTTGGAAACTTGCTGATGGTGATGACCTGCCTGAGATAGACAGGGAAGTCATAGTGCTTACACAGAGGTATCCATTGGAAGGTTCAGAGTATGCCGTGACATTTGCCCATAGACCATACAAGAGAAAGTACATTGGTAAGAGCCTTACCACGGGCAACATTGAGACATTTGAGAATAAGACCTATGATAAAGGTGGTTGGAATCAGCCTGATGTTAAATGGTGGTTGGATTGTGATTGGCCTAATAAAGAAGGACAATAATGTGTGGGACAGGATGGTACTATATGGGTAAGCGTGACCTGCTTGTAGAAGTATTAAGGTATCTCAGTTATGATAATCCTTAGGAATGATTAGGCACAAGGTTAAGGTATAGGATATCAGAAGAAGATGTGATACCTTTGCATTGAGTTTATAAATAGTTTTGACATAGTTTGATGATTTTTTGCCTTCCTGTCTGTGATAGATGGGAAGGGTTTTATGAAGAAGCTCCTATAGTCGAGTGGAAAAGACGTACCCCTCCTAAGGGTAAGGCCCTGATTCGATTTCAGGTAGGAGTACCAGATGTTCAAGAAAGTGATAGAGTACCTTGGAAGGGCAGTCAGGAGTAACACAGGGATAAGCTCCCTCTCACTGATTGCAGTGGCAGTAGGCATTGCGTCTGTTGTCACTCTTGTGGTCATCTGTGTATGCATGATGGTGGAGATTATCACTACCCACACCATATCATCATCACTAGAGGGCTATGCTGCAATCATAACGGCAGTATCCACCCTCATAGCATCCATAGGCATACCCAAGGCCATCAACAACTATGGGGAGAACAAGTATGGCTCCCAACACAAGGAAGAAGATACAGATATTCAACTCTCTTGATTTAAAAGTAATGCATTAATTCCATCAGTCTCTCCTGTGACAGGCCGGGCTGTTTTTGAAATCTTTTTTCATAGTGTTATAATAATTTTTGCGTTAAATTTGCTTGACCTTCCCTCATTGTGATAATGGGGGAAGCTTTTCTTGGAAACAGTCAACGTCTCCATCAAGGGGACACATTATTAATATTAATTCTTAAGAACATGAAACAGAAGAAAGTGACAGTTAGTGACAAACAGCAGCGTAGAAGATGGGCAGAATCTGAAGATGAGGCCATTTTCAGGTATGTGAAAGCAAGACCACAGAACCTGAAGAGATGCTTCCTGCTGGTATCGGAGCAGATTGGTCGTACTCCTGGTGCTGTGGGGAACAGATGGTATACTCATGTATCCAAGACCCCTCATGCAGTAGCCTTCTTCACGGCATCACCTCAGCATGTGTCTGCCAACAGGAAGAATGGTGAAGGTATTGCAACGGACAATAGTATCTGGCGTAAGCTCTTGGCTGCCATTAAAGGCATTGTATGATGATGTACCTGACTGACATTGAAAGACTTCTTTCCTCATGGACTGAGAGGCTGGGTAACCCTACCCTGCCCCAGTCCTATAAGGATGGATTGAATGACTGTCTGTTTGAGCTTAATCAGCTAGTATCAGACACTGTCGAGAATGAGATTGCTGCCTATGAGCATATAATGGAAGAAGCCCATGAGGCAGCATGATGAGAACTATCAGGAGGGAGTCTCTCCTGAGACCACTAGTGAGATCTGGTATAGCTGACCAGTTTCAGGAGCCCTCTCCCATCAAGGGAGGGGGAGTGAGGAGGAGGCCACTAATAGCCTCTCATGGCTTTTAAAACAGAAGAGATTATGAAACCTTGGAAAGCCAGAAAATATGTCAAGGGTCATCCTATGGCAACCAAGATGTTCAACACTGAAGAAGAGGCTCAGGCATTTGCTGATGAGCAGAATGAGAAATCCCTGGCAGGCATCTACGGCATTGTCCAGTGGGTAGTACAGGAAACCTATTATAAAAGAAAGAGAGAATGAATTAAAAGACAATAAAGAATGACAAGAGAAGAATATTATGCTGAATGCCTCAAGACCATAGGCAGACACAGATGCCTTCTCCTTGAAGCCAGCACAGGCTACGGAAAAACCAAGTTAGCCATTGACTTGGTAAACCATCTTTGCGATACTGTTTATAAAGGTAGGAAAGTGAGGATGCTTCTCCTTGTGGCTAAGATAGTACACAAGGGAGAATGGCAGAGGGAGTTTGACAAGTGGGGAGGCATCAAAGCTGATGAGGTTGTAGCTGAATGCTATGAATCCTTGAGGAAGCATACAGGTGAGACCTTCGACATATGTGTGATGGATGAGTGCCATCATATAGCTAGTGAGACCCGTATGGAGTTGCTCAAGAAGGTCAGGTTCACCTATTGCATAGGACTCTCTGCAACCATTCCCTATGAGGTCAAGCAGTTCTTCAAGTGGAACTATAGGGCCCAAGTCATCAAGTGTGACATAGTGGAGGCCATTGAGGATGAGGTCCTTCCTGAGCCTCAGATACTGTTGCTGCCATTGAAGCTTGACAATACACAGTATACTGAGACGTGGGAAGTCAACCCAAAGGCTCCTGGGATGGTCTATGAGGATGAGTACCGCAACAAATGGCAGTATATCAAGCAGAGGAAGCATGCAGTCCTCAGATGCACCCAGAAGCAGAAGTCCAATGAGCTGAATCAGGAGGTGCTGTCACTGAAGAACCGCTATATGGCAACAAGGAATGAGGGTGTCAAGAACATCTGGCTTCAGAAGTGTGGATTGAGACTTGAGTTCTATGCTACCAGTAAGATTCCTGTGGTGAAGGAGATTCTCATGAAGCTCAAGAACTTCCGTACCATCACCTTTTGCAAGACCATTGAGCACTGTGAGCAGCTTGGTAAAAACTGCATACACTCAAAGAATGGCAAGATGGTGATGGAGTACTACAACGATTTCAATACCAAGAAAATCAAGCATATCACAGCAGTAAACATGCTCAATGAAGGAGCCAATCTTGTAGACTGCAAGTATGGCATCTTTGGAAACCTCTCTGCATCAGAGATATGCATGAAGCAGAGGCAAGGTCGTCTTCTGAGGCATAAGGAACCTGTCATGATTATCCCGTATTATGAAGGCACCAGAGAGGAAGAGCTTGTCCAGAAGGCATTTGAGGACTACAACAAGAATTGCATCAAGGTAATACATTCAATTGATGAGATAATATGAGTGACATTCTACAAGACCAGAAGATCCACTATATAGTCAAGGACTATAGGAGGATGTTCGACAACTACTCCAAGATGGTGGATGGCATCAAGGAGGCCACTGAGGCTCTTAGGAAGAAGGACATGGAGATAACCAAGCTGAAGACAAGGCTTGGTAAGACCCCCACTGACATCCAACTGAAGGCTCTCAAGGAGAAAACCCATCTGATAACAGACCAGGTTAAGTCAGTTATACTGCATGCAGGGAAGGCTGCTGAGCAAGTGGCTGAGATGATGCAAATCATATCAGGAGAACTGACAGAGCCTGAAGTGGAACCAAAGACAAATGAGACAGAAGATGAGTAATACAAGTGAAACAGTCCTATCTACATCACTGATGATAGCAGGTTTGGTTGGTATAGGAGCATCCCTTTACTGGATGTGGCCCCCATTGGCAGGCCTGTATGCATCAGTATTAGTGTTAAAGGTGGGACAAATGTTAACAACCAAGTAATATGCGTATAAGTATCAATTCAGATGTACTCAAGAAGTACAACCTCACTTGGGAGGAGTTTATCATCCTCCTGATGGGGCAGTTCAATGTGGACTACTCTAAGGAGTATGAGTCCCTTATCAAAAAGCATCTAGTGGAGAGGAACCTCTTCAGTGAGTCCCCTCCCATCTTGTCTGACAATACCAAGAACCTCATTGCCAAGATAGTCACTGAGTCTGACGGCAGGCTAGCTGACTGTGGCATAGAGGACTTTGAGGCATTGGCAGAGATGATGCAGGCAATATTCCCTGACGGATGCAAACCAGGCACTTCCTACAAATGGAAAGGGGTGACCAGTGACATTGCCCAGAAACTTAGGGTTCTGGTGGTACAGTATGACTTCCAATTCACTGAAGAGGAAGCTCTCAATGCAGCAGATGAGTATGTAGCATCCTTCAAGGATACAAAGCGTATGAAGCTGTTGAGGAATTTTATTCTCACTACCCATTCCAAGGGCCCAGGCCATCAGGAAATAGAGAGTGATTTCATGAGTATAATAGAAAACAACAGAGATGAACGAAAGGGTTATGATTGATGAAGGAATATGTATTAAATATGGTATGACTTTCTCAGAATTCCTACTGGCCTATGCCATCAGGACAATGAAGAAAGGAGATCTTGACAATATGGTTAACCGAGAGATACTGGTCAATAAAGAAGGTCAGTATCTAGTGACACAGCATTGGTCTGAGGTAGTTGATGAGATACTGGCAGTTTCTTCCAATCGCATCAAGAAGACTGATGAGGAGATTAGGGCTCTTGCTGAGAAAATGAGGGAGCTCTATCCTCAAGGAAGGATGATAGACAAGAAGACAGGACAGTATACCTCCTATTATTTCAGATGTAATATCTCAGAAGTAGTTAAGAAGCTGAAGACATTCTTTGCTAGGTATGGGAATTTCCCTGATGAGGAGATATTGGATGCTACCCGTAGGTATGTAGCCTCCTTCAGGGGCAACTATCAGCAGAAAGGATTCAGGCTTATCAAGTATTTCATCTTTAAGGATGATACCAAGCAAGGCCCTGATGGCAATTATGTGGAAGCGGTTTCTCCTCTTCTTGACTTCCTTGAGAATAAGGAAAGTGATGATAATTATGCCGACATGTCTGATGATTGGCTGACAACTTCCAGAAACTGAAATCAAATTCAATAATATCTATGTTCAAGGTAAGTTTTAACAAAGAGTCAAAGAGGGTTCAGACCTTCAATGACAAGGTGACCATAGTCACTCTCACAGGAAGGATGAAGCTGCCAGATTGGTTCCATCTGATTCCTACAACGATTGATGATTGGCTTTGGGAGTATCCAGGTGCAGTGTATGATGTTGATTTGGCAGCTTGGGAAGCCATCATCAAGACCACTGGAAAGGCCACTTGCTCTGATGGGGACAAGTGGAACCCCATCATTGGTGAGAGGATTGCAGAGGCAAGAGCCAAACTGAAGCTCTATAGATTTGTGTACAATCTAGCAAAGAGGCTGGTGTACTACTATTTCGGGATTATCTATGGTGTTCCTCAGAAAAAAGAGTATTTACATACAACTGTCCGTCCTAAACTGTATGGTGGTCTTGTAGAGGACTGCAATAAGTATGTTAGTCTTCAAATCAAGGAGTCACATCATTTAGGTCAGTTGATAGCTGAAGCATAATGGACTTAGTAGAGCGCACAATCCACACCATTGAGGAGAGGAAGGAAAGAATAGAGAGTGGTAAGATAAATTGTATTCCTACTCCATTAGAGAAGTTCAAGTATGATTTCCCTGGGACTGAACAGGCTACCTATTATCTCATCAGTGGAGGAGCGAAGGCATCCAAGAGTAAATTCACTAACTTCATATTCCTTTTCAACACCATCCTGTATATCTACAATCATCCAGATCTGGTCAGGCTGAAGGTATTCTATGCCTTGTTGGAAGAGACTCAGATGAACATCATGATGAAGTTCATGTGCTATGTCCTATATGTAAAATATAAGATGAGGGTAGACATTAAGGAACTGAAGTGTGTGGAGGCAGGAAGAAGTGTAAGGTCTGACGTAGTTGAAGTCTTGAAATCAGAAGAGATGAGATGTATTTGGAGGTTCTTCATTGACCATATCGAATGGATACCTGACAGGAATCCGACTGGTATATACAATTCCTTGGACAGGTATGCCAAATCACATGGTACCATCCATACAAAGTGGAGTGAGTCTCTCCAAAAGGATGTCTTTGACTACTATGAGCCCAATGACCCTGATGAATATGTACTCTGTATCATAGACCATATAGGCCTTATAGCTCCAGAGAGAAATCTTGACCTTAGGGAAAGTATTAAGAAGCTATCAGAATATCTTAAGATAGTCCGTAATAAGTATGGATACAGTCCTGTAGTAGTCCAACAGCAAAACTCTGAAACATTGAGCTTGGATGCCTATAAGCAGAACAAGGTCTATCCGACACAAAGAGGACTCCTTGATTGTCAGGATACTGCAAGGGATTGTGATGTATTCCTTGGCATAGTCAATCCGTATAGCTTTGAATTCAAATTCTTTGGGGACAACAATGGCTATGATATAACTAAGCTCAGAGGATATGGAAGATGGCTTAAGGTTGTCCAAGGTAGAGATGGTGAGAGTGATGCTACCTTAGGAATGTTCTTTGATGGTGCTACTGGATGGTATGCATCCTTACCGAATTATACCAACACTGATGAGCTTAACAGAGTGTATCAATTAGTTAAAAAGTACAGGACGATTACAACTTAGTAAATCATTTCAAACCGTAAAGAATAACTTTTAGGACTATGCCCCTTTCATCTGGAAGGGGTATTTTTGCAAACACATTATAATTTTAAAAAGAGTAGAGTAAATGAATGACATTGTATTGCCTACAGAACGTAGGAAAGCAACTGACTACAACCCAAGGTTGATGGTTTTATTTGGAAAAGCCAAGGTTGGAAAATCCACTTTGATGGCTTCATTGGAAAATAACCTTATCATTGATTTGGAAGACGGCTATAGAGCACTGGATGTCATGTGCGTCCAAGCAAGGTCAGCTAGAGACATCTTCAACATCAAGGATGCTATTGTCAAGAAGAATGCAGAGAATGGAGGAAAGCCCTTCTATAGATTCATCACCATTGACAATGCAACACGATTGGAAGAACTATCCTTAATCTATGCAGCCCATCTTTACCGCCAGACCCCAATGGGAGTCAGCTATGGGTATAAGAAGGATAAGATTGGTAATATCCTCATTGAGAATGGCAAGAAAATCATTGACCCTGATGCAGATGTAAGACAACTCCCGAATGGAAGCGGATATCTCTATCTTAGACAGGCCCTTAAGGAAATGATCAACATGTTCAAGCCTCTTTGTGAGACTCTTATTCTCATCTGCCATGTCAAAGATAAGCAGATTCGTAAGAATGATGAAGAGACAACAGAGATGGCAGTGGACCTTGCAGGTAAGACTGGTGACATCATCTGTGGTGAGGCAGATGCCATTGGATATGTTTCTCGTCAGGATAACAAGACCTTGATTACCTTCAAGGGTGGTGACAATACTATTAGGGGCTCTCGTCCTCTCCACTTGAGAGAGAAGATTTTCTGTGTGGCAGAGTCCGATGAGGAGGGCAACCTGAAGGTTGACATGAGCCAGATTTTCCTTGATAAGAAGAACAACCAGGCAGCAGCCTGATAACATTATTAATTAAAACAACAAAAACAAAATGGAAAAGAGAATTTCATTCTTTGAGTTTCAGAATGTGGTAAGTGTGGCAAAGCTTATTGACCCCTATGTCAAACAGCTTCAAGAGGCAGAGGCAGTCAAAGCCAAGCTTGATGAGAACCTCAAGACACTTAATGAGAAGATTGAGAAGAACAACAAGGCCATTGAGCATGCCCAGCGCAACATTGATGGCTATGAGGCAGGTATTGTCAAGATCATTGGATTCCATGCTACAGACCTTGTGAAGAAGGTGATGGTGCCTACTGGTAAGACCACTCCTGCAGGTAAGGCAGCTGTTGCCGCAGAGTATGTTCCGTCAAGTATTGTCAAGCTCGATGAGGCTACCAAGGAGTATGTAATCACCATCGTGCCTCCCACTACTGAGGGAATGACCGGCAGTGACTATGACATAGACAAGGGCAACATGCCTTTCGCTCCCCAAACTGAGAATGTATCATTTTAATTTTTAGAACTAATAAGACATTAGATTATGAAGAAGAACAACAATTATTCGTTCCTATTGGTAGGACAGACACAGGAATCTACTGAGACCTCTGAGGGAGGATTCAAGCGTTATATTGGCATTGGCAGCTCACGCATACTAGGATTCAACCCCAAGAAAGCACAGCTTGATGAGTGGCGTGGCTTTGAGTCTGCCAATGAGCCTGAGTATATCAGGGATGGTGAAAATGGCAAGGAGGTCACTGTCTCCTTTGTAGTACGTACAGACCCTGACACCAACAATGGCATTGAAATTACCAACACTGTGAATTTCCATCTGCGCAATGAGCCTGCCATCTCCCAAGAAGGCAGTACTGTGCAAGTCATTGACCGTTATGGTAACAATGCCCGTGTGCCACTGGAAGATGCAAAGACAGGCAAGGCACTCGGTCCCAACATGAAGATTGACCAGACTCACTATAGGATGGCAATCCGTGGTGAGGTGGACTTGGTGACTTTCCTGAAGACCTTCCTGAACATTCCAGCATCACTGGACTATCAGAATGGGACATGGACACTCAAGAAGGATGCCCAAAAGGGTCAGTTTGGCTTTGAACATATTGAGAACCTCTTCAAGGGGGATTTCACGGAAATCCAGGAAGCCCTCAACTATCAGCCCAACAACAAGATCAAGCTTCTCTATGGTGTCCGCACCAAGGATGGCAAGCAGTATCAGGCTATTGCAGAGCGTGCAGACTTCTTCCTGAGGAACAATGCCAATGCAAGTGCCATTGCAAGGCTGGAGAAGAGTCTCATTGATGCCAAGAACAGGAATCAGTATCAGGATACTGAGTTCAAGATTCAGGAGCTTGCTGAATATACAGTGGAGCCTACCAATCTTGACCAGCCTGCAGCATCTGCAGATACATCCTCCAACAGTGACATGCCCTGGTAGGACAATACAGGACGGTGTGGAATAAGACCATGCCGTCCTTCTTCTTAAACCCTTCAAACACAATCCCTATGGTAGTAGGCAAGACAAGCACCAGCATCTCCATCTCAGAGCTGTTTGAGAAGTATAAGGAAACAGAGATACTATCAGCCGTGTTTCCTGAGATAACAGCCATTCCGTGTACAATCTGTTCCCCATTGAGGAAGGACAGCAATCCCTCGTTCTACATCTACATGGATGACAACAAGCATGTGAAGTTCAAGGACTTCGGCTCCTCTGACTGCAGGGGAGGACTGCTTGACCTGCTGTGCAAGTACTGGAGCTGTTCCTTCCGTCAGGTGTTTGACAAGATCTTGAAGGTCATGCAGAAGCAGGAAGGTTCCGATGTGGAGATGAAGTTCAGACAAGTGAGGACACTCACAAGGAAGGAGGCGGATGAGCTTACCCAAATCCAAGTGGCAGTCAGGCCATGGAAGGACTATGACTATGAGTACTGGGCATCCTATGGCATTGAGAGGCAGTGGCTGAGGTATGTAGACATACATCCAATCTCACATAAGATAATCACCAAGAAGGACCCTACGACAGGCAAGGCAAAGAAGTACATCTTCCCAGCAGATAGGTATGCCTATTGTTTTTGCGAGTACAAGGATGGGAGGCTGTCCCTCAAGATATACCAGCCTTTCAATACCAAGGGATACAAATGGTGCTCACGCATGGATGCATCAGTGTGGAGCCTATGGACGAAGATTCCTGAGAAGGGTGACAACCTCATCATAGGCTCATCAACGAAGGACTGCCTCAACATCTCCTGCCAACTGCACATCCCTGCCATCTGCATGCAAGGCGAGGGATACCAGCCGAAACCCCAAATCATGGAGGAACTGAAGAGGAGGTACAAGAACATCATAGTATTCTACGACAATGACTATACCAAGGATGAGAATCCAGGCAGGACAGACAGCATCAGACTGGCTGAAACCTATGGCCTCAAGAGGGTGGAGATTCCTGAGGCATTTGGTGCCAAAGACCCATCAGATCTCTTCAAGAAGTATGGGAAAGAGAAGTATTTGGAGATTATGCATGGAATATTAGACGAACAATTAATCCATTAAAACATTTAAGAATCATGACAGATGACAAGAACCATCTGGGACTTGACAAGTTCCAGCTTACAATCATCAAGGGCAACTATGCCTCGATGAAACCATCAATCAACAAGCGTGACAAGGCACTGGAGAAGATCCAGGAGACCACAGAGAAGTTCAAGCAGAAGCTTGAGAGTGCAGTGTCAGCCCTCAGACAGGAAGCCAATGCCTATGAGGAGCAGATAAAGATGCTCGACACCTTTGCACTGGAGATTACCAAGAAGACCTGTGGCATTGCACTCACCACAGAGCAGGTCATCAAGTTCCTTGAGAATCCCGAGCAGTGGGAGTCCTACAAGAAGGAGGTACTCGGCGAGAACATGTGGGAGGAAGAGGCCCCTGCAGAGACTGAGGACACTCAGGAACAGACCAACTGGGAGGATGCATCCCAAGAGTTAGAGGAAGCAGTATAAACAATTAAACCTAATTAATTTATGGATAGAAAAGAAGCATACAGCCTTATCAAGAAGTATGATTTGGCAAGTGAGGTAATGAATCGTTTTGGTGAGAACTACACCAGAGTAAAGACAGCAGACCTGGAGCAGGTCATCTGGGACTATGATGCCACATTGGCAGACCATGACCCCTCTGAGAAGGAGGTTGAGGTACATGAGGCTCCTAAGCCTGCACATGAACCTACAGTCACTCAGGATGCATTTGAGGCTGCATGCCTTACATTCCTGGCAGTGCTGAAGGAGTCGGGCAAGCTTGACAGCCTGTTGGAAAAACTTTAGTTCATTTTGTTTTGCATTGGGAAGTGGGAGGATAGCAGCCTCTCCTTCCCTTATTTCTTACCTAAAATAAGATAAGATGATTATAAACAGAGACGAGAGTGAGATTACAGTACTTGGTGACGTACAAAAATTCAAGGTGAGTATTGATGAGAGGAACATCAACCACATCGTGACCATCCTATCATCCAACCTCTACAGTCATCCAATGCAGTCATTCCTAAGGGAGACTGTCTCCAATGCTGTAGACTCACACATTGAGGCTGGAGTGGAAGAACCCATCATCATCACCATTACAGACCAAGACATATCCATCCGTGACTATGGTACAGGCATATCTCCTGAGAGGTTTCAGGAAATCTATACCAATATAGGAAGTTCTACCAAAAGAGAGTCCAATAGTTACATAGGTTCCTTCGGCATAGGTCGCTTTAGTTGCCTGAGTATCAGCAAGTTAGCTAATATTACATCATTCTATAACGGCAGGGCTTACTACTATGTTATGAATAAAGACATTGACCAACTCCACATAGACTTGATGTTTGAGAAGGACACTGATGAGCCCAATGGAGTAGAGGTTAAGATACCTTATGACAAGAGTGAGGAACTTAAAGCTGAGGACTGGAGATGCCTTGGCTTCATCAACAACGTATACATTCAGGATGACAGAAGTGTCTCAGGTATTGGATATAGGAGTGACAGGGATTTGGCAGAAGCCTTCAACAAGAGGAAGGTGCTTGCCTATAACACCTTCAAGTATCTCAGCATCGGATACCCATTCTCTTCCAGCAAACAGTTTGTGTTGGTAGGTGACATCCCCTATGAGGTTGACATGTCATCCTTCATGGACAGCACTTTCCGATATGACTGGAAATCCACCTTTACATACGTCTATCCTCAAGTGAAGATTGGGGAAGTGGATGTGACTCCAAACAGAGAAGGACTGTTGTATTCAGACAGGACCAAGAGGGTGTTGGAGAAGGCATATCTGGATGCAGCAGCTGAATTGAGCAGAATATTCACAGACCAGTGTGAGGAGGAGAAATCCAACTTCTCAGAGTACCTTGATGCAGTTACATCAGGAAGGAGTAACTATATCGAAATAGAAGACATATCCATCCCTGTCAGTGACAAGCTCCCACGTAGAATCAAGTTCCATGGGTTTGAGGACTTGGACCAAGCCAAGGTAGCCAGTATCATGAGAACCTTGAAGTACACTGGAGAACAGTTCATGATAGCAGAGCTGAATGACAATGTAATGACCAAAAAATTCAAGTCCTACCGCTATGATTTCAAGTATATCCTATCCTGTCTGCACAGTAATAGCTATGTGTGCTATGCAGTGGACAGTGCTATAGGAATGAGTGGACAGTATTTCAAGGGATACATACAAGAGAAGCATCCTGGCTGTACGGTAATGTTCCTCAGGAAGCCTGTCATCAGCAAGAACAATGTCAAGCAGTTCATCATAAACAAGTATGGCATATCCACACTGACCAACAGTGAGGAGGTACACATCATCATCAAGACATTGAAGGAACTGCTCAAGGAGATGGATGCCCATGTCATCTATGAGGACTTCGTGGCCTCTCCTGAATACAAAGCCTATAAGGAAGCACATAAGGTCAAGAAGACCTATACAACAAGGGACTCCACGAAGCTGTCAGTCCATGTGTTCTCATGGAGAGACTTTGACACAACCTATACGGATACTGTGAATAACATCATTAAGGACTTGAAGAGGGACTATAAAAAGGATGGTAGAAGTCCTCGCATGGTATATGCAGAGCTGGACAGTCCATTCATTTCTGCTGTCAAGGACTTGCTTTTCCCCAACCTTCTCATACTAGGACTGTCCAAGGCCAACTACAAGGCAGCACAAAACGGATTATTCCCTGACTGGATAAAGCCTATTGAGACACTATACTCAGGTAAGGAGAGGCACTTGAGAAGGATTGCCACAGTCAAGAGGTATGTCAACACGTCTCTAGTATGTATCCTTCCCCCATATTTCCCAGATCCTCTCAGAGAAAAATCATGGAAGCTTAAGAACATACTGGACGAGCTTCCTTATATATCTGATTATGGAAATGGCATGAGCTTTGTGAGCCTTGTGGATGAGAAGAACTTGGACTTGGAGATAATGGCATTATGGAATGAATTGAAGGATGCACTCAAGTTCAATCATGATCATCCCTCATTGCCTCGGTTTGACCTCTACGTCCTTATGAAGAACAAGAAGCTGAGATTGGACCAGGCAGCCTATTCGGAATTAAGAAACTATATTAACAGAGTATTAGATGAAGATAATAAGATGTAACAACAGCCTTACGGCAGTGCTCTCTGGAGGAAGAATCATCCAGACCAACAACTGCACTGACGAGATGTTTGAGAAAGTCAAGGAGTATCAGGCAGAAGACAATGAGTTTGAGCTCATCAACTTCCTTGTGCCTGAAGAGACTGAGGATGGAGTTGATCCTGCAAGGGTCATCATCTTCAGGGAGAAGATGGAGAAGTCCGACATCCTTGTCTTTGAGGACAAGAGTGTCTATTGGAAGGATGTATCCCCACTATCTCTTCCTATGAGCTTTGCAGAGAAGATACTTGATGCAGAGAAGAAAGGGAAGGAGGATGAGCTGAGTGCTTATAAGAACTTCTGGACACTGCTGTCCCTCAATCCTGATGCTGTAGTCAGGGAGAACCTATTCAAGTTCCTTGAGAAGTGGGGCATGGTCATCACCAAGTCAGGACTGGTAGTTGGATACAGGAATGCAGACATTTATCAGAAAGGTGACACCCCAGAGACAACCATCTATACAGACCACCATTCAGGTACTACCAGAATCATGATAGGCCATACAGTATCTCTTAGTAGGAGCAAAATTGACTTTGACAGTTCTGTGGAGTGCTCAAGGGGGTTAGCAGTGTAGCCCACTTGGGGAGTAATCCCCTTGGAAAATAACGGGTAAAATCGGTGAAGCTATTTAACAACCTATTTAGAAACCCTTAACACCTTTATTACTAAGCTGTTCACTTGGAGTAGAATTCATACCTTCGCAACAAGTTAATTTGTTGCAAGATGAAATACACAAGCGAACAGTTGAAAGAGATTTATGAAAAAGAGTGCCTTGAAAACAAAATGAGGTATTCCGAAGTTAAAAAGAAGTACGACATTCCAAGAGGTACTTGGGACTATTGGATTAGGAAAAAGATGGGCAATAGGGCTGACTTGAGAAAGCACAGACCCAATGATCACTTTTTTGATTCCATAGATTCTGAGATAAAGGCATATTTGCTAGGCTACCTGTATGCAGATGGCTATCTGGCCTCTGATGGTAGAATTGGAATGAGGCTGCAAGAAGATGATGTGGAGATTTTGGAGATGGTACAGAAATACATCTGCCCAAATAACCCCATTGAATCTTCCAACAACCAGAATTTCAAAAGAAAACCACAGCATTCGATTAGGTGGAAATCCCCGATCATGTATAAAAGGCTTCAGGAACTTGGGTTCTGTATTGACAAGACGCATGCAGAGTCAAACATTTTCCAATTAATTCCTGAAAACATGAAAGCCCACTTTTTAAGAGGGTATACTGACGGAGATGGAAGTATACAGGCTTACAGACTAGACAATGGCACTTATAGGAAGATTTCCATATGCTGGGCAAATGGGACTGCTCAAATCCTTAAAGACATAAGGACATGGCTTCCAAAATTTACAAGTCACCTCTATGATAATGGAGGGCATTTTGTCTTGGGATACTATAGCCAATTTCAAGCTTATGTCATAATGGAAATGTTGTATAAGGATGCAACCTTCTTCTTAACTAGAAAAATGAATAAAGTAAAACAGGTGATGAGATTCTATGATAGTAGTAATACCGAGCTAACTCAGCAGATTGCGTAAGGCTGCTGAGTAGTGTAACGCATAGGTGGTGAATAAATATAATCCACCCAAGAGTATCCGTCTCCTATCAATAGGAGCAAAATATATGCTGAACTGCAGGGAGAGTTAAAGTACCTGCAGAACATGAGGATAAAAAGCCTCATGGATAACAAAAATTGTACACATCGGCGGCACAAGTTGGTTGAGTCAACACTACTATGGGGACATAGGCCTTGTCTGCTTGGTCAATCCAGTAGATATTTGCGCAGTGCCTTGGAAATCTGCAGAGTACGGTAAGCTCAGGTGCTGTGCCTATCTACCCATTGGCATTGCAGAGTATGATGATACTGGCCATGTTATCCCATTCAGGACAGACTCAGGATTTGAGGAGCCCTATGTGACCACCATCCTCTATGATGGAGCCATGAATCCTGAGACCAGTCCTACCTATACCATACCTACTGTAGAGGAAAGAAACATGAGTGGTAACTATAGGTCAGTGTCGGACAAGATACTTGACATTGCAAGGCAGTATATGAAGAAGAGGACATGACCATAGAGGATTTCTTTGGAGATTGGTCAAAGGTGATAGACCTTCCTGAAGCTGATAAAGTAATGAGAAGGCTTATATCCTCTAAGGCAAGAATATGTCCTGACATAAATGATGTATTCAAGGCATTTAGGATGTGTCCTATGAGCAACCTAAGGGTGGTAGTGGTTGCCCAGGATCCCTACCCTACTGTAAGGAATGGGAAGCCAGTTGCCACTGGAATAGCCCTCGCCAACACAACAGACACACTTGAGAAAGACTACTCTCCGTCCTTAGATGTTCTAAAGGAGAGTGTAATAGACTATACAGTTCCCCATAGAATCATTAAATTTGACCCGAGTTTGGAGAAGTGGGAGACACAGGGGGTGCTGATGCTCAATTCAGCACTCTCCTGTGAGGTTGGAAGAGTAAACATCCATTCCTTGTTATGGAGACCATTCATGAAGTCTCTGCTTTCCAACATGTCCAAGCATACCACAGGCATTGTGTATGTCCTGATGGGCTCACAAGCCCAGTCGTTTGAGCCCTACATAGACCAGAGGTCAAACCACATCATTAGGATCAGGCATCCCTCATGGTATGCAAGGCAGAAGACCAGAATGCCATCGGATGTATGGCAGGAGGTCAACAGGATACTCATAGGCCAGAACGGCTATGGTATAGAGTGGTACGAAGAAGTTTAACCAATTAAAATTAGGAAAGGATTTATATGAAGAAGTATTTTATGAAGGGAACTGACGATGAGCTCCAATTTGGTGAGGTCATCGAATTGGACATGGTAGGCAAGGAGAAAGGCAAAGTCAAACACACACACCTTGAGGTGGAGTTCCTGCCTGAACTGGTGGACGAACTGCTTGAACAGGAAGTCATTGAGGAAAGGGAGTCTGATGAAGAGGACGATGAACTGATTGACTTCAGTGATGACCTTGAGGAAATCTGGGATAAACTGGAGAAGACAGACTGTGTCATTGAGGAACTCCAGAAGCAGAACAAGAAAATCCTGGCTGAAGTGGAGGCACTGGAGAAATTATACAAGACTCTCAAGAAAAATGAAGGAAAGGATAGTCAACGTCCACGAGGCTGACTATGGAGGCAGGCACTTCAGAAGCACCTTGGAAGCTGAGACTGCAAAGGTCTTGGATGCACTGGGCATACCCTATCGGTACGAAGACAGGAAGATAGAGCTCATAGAAGGGTTCAGGTCTCCCTTCCAAAAGGATAAGGTACGCTCGGTCACCTACACCCCTGACTTCACCATAGGCCCCATCATGCTTGAGTGCAAGGGCTTTGAGACTCCTGAGTGGAAGATAAAGAAGAAGCTTGTCTTCAAGTGGCTTCAAGAGAATGAGCCTGACACCATATTCCATCAGATACATGATGCGAGGAAGTCCCTGCTTGAGATGCTGGACAGGCATCTTGTGTATCTTGGGTATGCCATACAGGTGACCAAGAAGCCTACCAAGAAGAAGTCCTTTGAGCCCAAGCTATATGACTCAGTGGCAGAGGCTGTAGATGACCTCAACATCCATGCACCTATGGGAAGCATCCTCAGGGTGCTCACTGGAGAGAAGGAATATACAAACGGTTATAACTTTAAATTAATTAAAATTCAATTGTAAAAGACATGAGCAACATTGGAAACTATTCAAACGCTGGCAAGACAGTCAATCCTACCAGCTATGTAAAATTCAGTAGCAACACAGAGAAGGTGGAGAGTTTTGCAAAATACCTGCATGACTTCCTCCCCGTTCTGACACAGGAATTCGATGACTTGGAGAAACTCAGTGAGAAGTTCACCAACGAGATATTTCCCATCAAAATGCAGGCACTGTCCGATATCTATAAGGCTGCAGGTCCTCTCTATGAGTGGTATGTAGAGAAGAAGAAGGTGTAATGACGATAGCAAGAAGTACCAATGGAAAAGGAACTAAAAGACATCAGTTGGCAGGTACCTGAAAGTGTGTATAGGGCAGATGAGGCACTGAGCTATTCAACCATATCCACATTTGAGTCAGTAGGATTCAATGGGCTTGACCATTTGTTCGATAAGAAGGAGTCCCCCTCATTGGTGTTTGGCTCATGCTGTGATGCCCTTCTCACTGGAGGTGAGGCTGAGTTCAACAGCCAGTTCTATGTAGCCAACATTGAACTGACAGACAATGGCTATACCATCGTCAAGGAACTGGCAAACAGGAACCTGCCCTATGACTCCTTTGCAGACATCCCTCCTCAGACAGTGTCAGATATTGCTAAGTCTGTTGGATTCTGGAAAGATCCCAAGTGGGACAAGAGAAGGTATGATGAGGTACTCAAGACAGGTACTGTGGCAGAATACTACCATGCCCTACGCAACTGCTCGGATAAGACAGTCATCAGCAATGAGACCTACACCAATGTCCTCAACTGTGTAAGGGCTCTCAGGGAGTCCCCTGCAACAAGTGGGTTCTTCGCACAGGATGACCCATTCTCCCCCATAAAGAGGTACTATCAGTTGAAGTTCAAGTTCAGTCATGATGGTGTGGATTACAGAAGTATGGCCGACATCTTAATATCCGATTATGAAAGCAAGATTGTCTATCCGATAGACCTCAAGACTTCACTGGGATGCACTGAATGGGATTTTCCTGACAACTTCATGAGGTACCACTACTACCAGCAGGCAAGACTCTACTGGCGCAACATCAGGGATAACATGGACAGGGATGACTACTTCAAGGACTTTGAGCTGGCTGACTACAAATTTGTCATCATCAACCCAAAGACCCTCACACCTCTAGTATGGGAGTTCCCATTGACCAAGACCATGGGAACACTGGTGGATGACAAGGGCAATGAGATTCGTGACCCCTATGACCTTGGAAAAGAGCTCAAGGGCTATCTTGACAATAGGCCACTTGTCCCCAATGGCATTGAGAAGGATGGAGTCAACATAATCACACGTCTAAAGGTCAAGCAGTAGTGTACACTCCAGACTTAAGACAGTTCTCCACAAAGCTGAAGGTACCCTGGAAGATCCTATACCATCAGTCAGAGCATATGAGGAGGGTGTTTGAGGACATCCTCAAGGGATACATCCCCAAGAAGCCTCTCAAGACTTCTGTGAGGGTGTTTCCCCATGCCCTGACATGCAAGATGATTGTGCTGTTTGAGGACAAGCAGAAGAATCCTGATGCCATTGATGCACTCATAGACAAGGTGGCAAGGAGGACATTGTTGAATGTAATAGCTGAACATAATGAATAGACTTGAAACACTTAAGGGATGGGTTCAGTGTCTTGAGGACATTGACAAGGAGTTCCCTGGCAGCAGTACATCCATAGGTACTGCCATCAACAGTTTCAAAACACAAATAAAGGAATTGGAAAAATGAAGATAAAAGTATTGGTAAAGACTGAAGGATGCCTTCCTGAAGTCTCTGACAAAGGTGACTGGATAGACCTCCATACAGCAGAAACCGTCAATCTGGTTGCTCCTAAGGTGGACCTCAACAAGAAGTCTGATGGCTACAGGAATGTGACATTCGACTCTGATATTATCCCTCTTGGGGTGTGTATAGAGGTTCCTGAGGGCTTTGAGTCCATTGTGGCTCCAAGGAGTTCCACATTCAGGAAGTACGGCCTGATGGAGAGCAACTCATTGGGCATCATAGACCAGTCATACAAGTCAGACAAGGATGAGTGGAAGATGCCTGTAGTGGCCACCCAGGACATCACCATCCCAAAAGGCACACGGCTGTGCCAGTTCAGAATACAGCCAAACCAGAAGGCAACCATGTGGCAGAAGCTGAAATGGCTGTTCTCCTCAGGAATAGAGATAGAGCAAGTGGATTCATTGGACAATCCTGAGAGGGGTGGGTTCGGCTCAACAGGTGTCTAGTATGCTGATGGAATCATTCATAGTAACCATGGTACTGGTGGTACTGTGGTTATGGTGGGACAATCGTCATGGTGGCCCACAAGCATGCTAAAACTCATGTCAGCCTCTAGTGAGGGGCAGACTAACAATAACAAAACAATATTATGCTAAAGAAACTATTTAATAAGATATTTGACATCCATCCCAAGGCAATCAGCTTCAGGGAATCAATGGACCTGACTGGTCTTCCTATGGTTACATTCTATCAGGGAGACCGAAAGTATAACTTCCTCTTCGATACAGGCAGCAATGACAACATCATAGATGCTAGTGTGCTTGATGAGGTGGACTATGAGAAAGTGGACTATGAAGGCACACTGTCAGGTTTGGATGGCAAGGTTCATAAAGTGGATAAATGCAACATCACATTCTCATACAAGAATGAGGTGTATCCATTTGACTATCTCATCAAGGACATGAGAGCACCTTTTGACCTGATGAAGAACGACTATGGGGTGAATCTCCATGGAGTCATAGGGTCAAGGTTCTTCAACAAGTTCAAATATGTATTGGATTTTGACGCACTGATCGCATATACCAAGATGTAATGGTCTATCTGGTAACACATCAACAGGAACTCTTTGACAGGGATGATTACAAAATTATCTCTGTTGAGGAGTCCCTCAAGATAATGGAGAATTGGAAGATTATCCAGCTGGACAGTGAGACTACAGGCCGTGATGCACATTTATGTGACTTTCTCTGTGTACAATTTGGAAATGACAAGGCAGATGCCAGGATAGTAGTGGACTGTACTACTGTAGACATCAAGAAGTACAAGCACATACTAGAGAATGCACTATGTGTACTACAGAATGCAAAGTTTGACTTGCAGTTCTTCTTCAACTATGGTATCATCATCAGAAGAGTATATGATACTATGATTGTGGAGCAGCTGCTCCATCTTGGGTGGCCTGCAGGGCAAATCTCTTATGCATTGAATGCCATTGCTGACAGAAGATTACATATCAACATTGACAAGACTGTCCGAGGGGAAATTCAGTGGAGAGGACTTGACACCCAAGTCATCATGTATGCAGCTGGAGATGTCACCTATCTTGAAAGAATCATGTGGTCTCAAGTAGAAGACCTCAAGAAACAGGACCTTATGAAGGCAGCCAAGATAGAGTGTGACTTCATCCCTGCTATATCCTACCTTGAATGGTGCGGTATCCATCTGGACAGAGCCAAGTGGATGGATAAGATGAAGTCTGATCAGGAAAAGCTTGCTCAAGCAGAAAAGCTTCTCAATGACTTTGTGGTCACACGTAATGACCTGAAGCAATTTGTCTACATAGACACTCAGGGAGATTTGTTCAGTGGGTTTGACTTGACTCCAAAGGTGAAGGTAAACTGGTCTAGTTCCATGCAAGTAGTTAAGATAGCGAAGATACTAGGATTCAATACTGCCACAAAGGACAAGAAGACTGGTGAGGACAAGGATTCTGTACTTGAGAAGCTACTGAAGGCACAGAAGGGAATATGTGATGAGTTCCTCAAACTGTACTTTGACTATCAAGAACACTTTAAGGTGTGCTCATCCTTTGGACAAGGCCATCTGAATGCCATCAATCCAAAGACAGATAGGATACATACTGTATACAAGCAGCTGGGTGCAGCGAGTGGCCGCATGTCCTGTGGCTCACAGCAGCCTAATGAGGACCTTGCCAAGGTAAATAAGGTAAAGCCTAAGGACTGTACCTATCCGAATTGTCAGCAGCTTCCTGCAGATGAGCAGACCAGAGGATGCTTTACAGCTCCTAAAGGCTATGAATGGTGCAGCTGCGACTTCAGTGCTTAAGTAAAATGATTAATTAGTATAAGTGTAATATTTATAAGATAGTATGTTCCGATTACTCTGCTTAAATTTGCAATACAAAAATCAGGATAATATGAGATTTAGTATTGAAAAGGAACAAAGTATTATTAGTGATTATCAAGCAGGATTAAACACTGTAGAGATTGCTAAGAAATGGAACACTTACAACACTAGCATCAGAAGAGTGTTGTTACGTTATGGGATAGCTCCAAGAACTCCTAAAGAAGTTAATACAAGAGTTAAAGAGAACCCTTTTAAAATTGGAGATGAGAAGTCTGAATACTTTCTTGGGCTCCTTTTGACTGATGGTTGTGTATGTCACAGAAAAGAAACTAATTCTGTGGCAATCTCACTGTCGTTAAAGGATAAGGAGATGGTAGAGAAATTCAGGGACTTCGCTTGTCCTAGAAATAAGGTTTCAAAAGTGCTTCAAAAGAAGTGTAACACTTACATGTTCAGTACTTCTGTCAGGAGTGATTTAATTGCTGCCTGGCTTGAAGAACATGGGAATTTCCATAATAAATCTTATGAATGTGATATTTATACCCCATTAACACCGCACATCCTGCGAGGGATATTCGATGGAGATGGGTATTGGCACTCTACTAATAAGGGTAATACCATGCAGTGGGGAATATGTGGAAAGTCCTTGATCTTTTTACAAAAGATAAAGGATTACCTGCATTCCTTAGGCATAGAAAGCACTCTTAGTAAAAGAAAGAAACCAAACAATAACTACTTGTACTATTTAGAAGTACAAAAAACAGTAGATGTTGTTAGAGTTGCCAATTTAATGTACAATGAAGCTCATATTTACTTGATGCGTAAATATGAAAGAGGGCACCTCTTTGCAGAAATGCTTAGAGAAAAATGCGCGAAATTCAAGGAAGGGGTTGCTTCCCCTAACCCTGAGCCAAGCTATAATAGTGCTGGTCATCTTATAAACAAAAAGAACGGTCAGTATATTATGGAAGGTGCAGAGACTATAATGCGCTACCTAAACACACCTATGTGTGCATGGTAAAGGGATAGTCCACCCCTGAATCGGGGTGCTAGAAAGTCGCCTAGGAGCTGACATTTACAATGAGCCCCATATGATAGAAGAGTTCCTGCATGGCAGTGGGGACATTCATTCTTTGATGGCACAGACATTCTTTGCAGATCAGATGGAGCCGGGTATTACTACCAAGGAAATCAAGAAGAAGTATCCTGAGCTGAGGAAGCGTTCCAAGAGTCCTGAGTTTTTGATTCAGTTCGGTGGATCTGCCTTTGGACTTGCAACACAGCTTGCAATATCCGAGGAAGAAGCCCAACATTATGTGGATGCCTATTATAACAGATTTAAGGGAATTGCAGACTTCAAGAAGAAAGGCTCTGAATTTGTCAGACAGAATGGATATATCCTGATGTGCAAGTACAGTGGTCATAAGATGTACTGGTGGGATCACAAGGAATGGCTTGAAAGGCAGAAGTCCTTCACTCAAGAATTTTGGGAAGAGTATAGACTAAGACATAAAGGAACTGGTGATGCTATAGCACAAGAGGTGTCCATGCACTTCAGGGCAGCATCAAAGTGGGACCGTATGGCACTTAATGCTCCAACACAAGGCTCTGGCTGTGTCATCCTGAAGATAGCTATGACAAACTTCTTCAATTGGGTTGTAGACAGTGGGTATTTTGGAAAAGTGGAGTTTGCTGCACTGGTCCATGATGAAAGTGACATCATTTACCCTGAAGCACTACATAACATTGTGCCTGTTAAACTAAAGGAATGCATGGAATCTGCTGCTGCTCTAGTATGCACAAAGCTACCCATCCCCGCAGAAGCAGAAATCGGGACACATTGGATTCATTAACACTAACGCTATGCCAATAACTGAAAAAGAACTGAGAGATTACTTCACCAATGTTCAAGGATGGACAAGTGAGGTGGTGGACCACACTCCTGTTGAGGAGCTTCTCGATTTATATGAAATGTATCATGAATATTAAAACGACTAAGAATGGAACACATTACATTTATTGACTTGAATTCTGCTACATGCCGAATGGGTATAGGCAAGAATACTGTGCGTGTCAGGATTGAAAACAAGGACAAGAGGATTGTCTTCAACAAGAGCATCACCAAGGAGCTTGCCAAGCTTCGTCCTACCTATTGCAATGTAGGTGTGGGTGATGACTCCAAGAGCCTCTACTTTATCTTCAACAAGTCAAAAGGATTCGGCATCACTGCTCCTACGGCAGACCAGACATTCTCTCTCAGGGGAAAGCTCTTGATTGACTTCATCCAGAACCACTTCAATCTGAAGAAGGATACTGAGCTGGACATATCGGACAACATGGCCAATAGTGGGGATTATGCAACCTATAGGATTAGCCAGCCTTCAGGAACTGTTGCCATGACAATAGACTCCTCAAAGAAGCAGGAGAGGAAGGAAGTGAAGAAGGAGAAGAAGGAAGATATTCCTCCCTATGAGAGCAACAAGAAGGTGTTTGATTCCTTAGGAGCATCAGTCAAAGATGTGCTTGAGCTCAGTGGCACTGAGTTGGAGGACATCAACATCCAATTGGATGGAGGCATCAAGAACACCATCAACAAGTATGGTACTCTTGGAAAGGTCTATGTGTCCGATCCAGAGGAGTTGATACGCAAGGAGAGGGGTATAGGGAAGAGGAAGGTACTATTCCTGAAGAGCCTCTTCAAGGCAATAGGTCTAAATTGGGGGAATTGAACATGGGATTCTTCAGCACACTGAGGGAGAGACACCAGTCCTCCCGTAAGAGAGACATTGAGAGGATGGCAGAGGATGTCATCACTCTGACTGACTTCAAGGGCACTGTATACTTTGCTCATCAAGGAATCCCACTTGTTCCTGTAAAGGACGAGTGGTCTCCCAAGGAGATAGTCAACGAACTGGCAAGGGTCAGGAATGACTATATATGTGCAAGGATGGAGGAGAATGGTCTAGATGTATCAGCCTTATGAGAGTCAACTGGTATTCGTATCATGTGAAGCCCATACTGGACTTCCATGAGATGGGAGGTATCCTCATAGCTATGGAAGGCAGCATATACACAGCTTACAGCTATGACAAGGATACCAATGAGTGCTGGGCTGAGAACCATTCAGGGCCCATAAGCCTCTTCAGTCCGAAAGTGGATGGATGGTGCTATGTGAATGAGATTTATCCGAGGGGAAATGCAATTTAATGTATAAAAAGAAAGAATATGCTGATTGAAGTGAAAGTGAAGGTTGCCAGAGTCATTGATGGCAAGACAAGGAAGAGAACTGAGACGCTCCTGCTGAACAGGGAACTGTTTGCAGAGGCAGAGTATGATGTAATGGCCAAGCTGGCACAGGAACAGACGGATGGCTCTGTGGAGGACTTCTCCATACAGTCACTGAGGATGTCTCCATTGAAGGAGGTCGCCAACCAGTTCACTGGTGACAGTACCTTCATTGCCACCTTAAAGGATGTATGGCTGGCTGATGACGGTACTGAGAAGTCACTAAAGTACAAGGTGCTCATCTGGGCCAATGACCTCTCAGAGGCCCATATAAACACTCAGAAGCTTGCCCGTCAGGGCTATGACATGACCATTGAGGGAATCATCCAAGTGGACTATGAGTACCTCGATGATGTAGTACAACCCTAAAGACCAGACATCTATGAAGACTATAGCCATTATCATGGGTATATATTTGGTAGGAGTCATTGCCCTATTCATATATGAACTGGGCAGGACTCCCTGCACGCCAGATGAGTATGAACCGATTTAAAGAATTTATCATGGAACAGATAATAGGAAATGTAGGGAAGGAAGAAGAGTATGACAGAGTAAACCATCCCTACCACTACACACATGGCGGCCCTGTACTGAAACTGCGTTGTGCAGTATGTGATGCAGACTTCGATGTGAACCTAGAGTGCATTGATGTGATAAGGGACATGCCTACATGGAAAGGCAATGCCGTCAAGTATCTATGGAGGGCAGGACTGAAGTCTGAGGAAGGCATGTCAAGCAAGGAGAAGGAGATAGAGGACTTGGAGAAGGCCATGTTCTATATCCAAGACAGAATCAACATTTTAAAGAAGGAATAGACGAATATGTTATCAAATTATCCAGACGGTTTGAGTGACTCAACTCCGGGGGCTCCATGGGCCGATTGTGATATCCCTGAGAAGGAGTTTGAAGTAACATGCAGCCAGTCACTGAGCAGAACTGCCTCTGTATGGACAAACGACTATATCCCTGGTGCATCAGGTGTTGACTATGACTATGATGGTGAGAGCTGCTGTGCATCTGGCTGGCAGGATCCTGATGATACCTCTGATACTGATTGGTCTAAGGAGTATGAAAGCAATGGCTACAAGACTCCTTTGCAGCTTATACAAATGCTGCAGGAATACCTTGAGAAGGACCTCAGGGAAATCCAGAAGGACATGCTTCCTGGTGACAGAAGCTTCAAGGCTACTAAGGTAAGAAGGCTCAAGGGACTCATCGAAGAGTGTGAGTGCTGGACTGAGGATGAAACTGACTTTGAACAGGATTGATATGTTAGGTACGATAATTCTTGTACTGCTGTGCATGGTGATGCTGGTGTTCCTCAACATATTCATCGGCATAGCCTTGGCATTCTACAACAGAAAATGTCCCTACTGTGGCAAGAGGATGAAGCACATGAGGGACAACTATGACCAGAAGGGGCATGTGGAGGAGTACAACTTCCACTGCCCTCACTGCGGGGCTTGGGAGAAGGTTACTCCCATGGAAATGATTAGGGAACAACATCAGAATTGATTATGGCAAGAAAGAAAGGTTCAATACAGCTGTCACCAAAGCATGGGCTCAATCCAAGCATTACCCATTGTGAGTGTTGTGGCAAGGAGATAGGAGTAGCTTTGATGGGAAAGCTCAAGGGAGACCAAGAGGCCCCAAAGGATGTCTACATGGGACTGTGTGACGACTGTCAGAATGTGGTAGACCAGAAGGGCCTGCTCATCATTGAGGTCAAGGATGGGGAGTCAGGAAATAACCCCTACCGCACAGGAAGGTTGGTGGGTATCTCCAAGGATGCTAAGGAGAGGATGTTCAAGAACATCAGTTCCCCGATATGCTATATGGAGCAGTCCATGTTCCAACCCATGTTTGGGGAGCACTGTGGTAGCTGAATCTAAGGGTAATCCTACTCTGACCTTAGTATCGTTCTTAGGTCCTTGACTATATAACCTATAATGTGTACCTTTGTCCACGTAATCAAGTAGCTCTGATTGCTTCGACATAATTGGGTAGAAGGATTTTTTCTCATATACCAGTAAATGGAGAGAATTGCAACCTGTGAGCTACTATAGGGTTGCAATTTTTCTGTTTACTGGATTTTTCCTTTATTCAGATAACCACCCTCGATTACTAAACATGCTTCGCATTACCAGTTAAGAGAGGAAGTTCCTGCTGGGTTCGCTAGGGAGCATGGGATAAATCGGTACTAGGCTGTTGGAGCTGAACACTCGCAGCAAGGAGGTGCACACCGAGATAGTGGGGCTTGGAAGATGACTACAGCACCAGAGACAGGCAACTCTACACACATCTGAAGCTGGCTTAACCTGTTAGATAGTCAGTCTGGTTGAAGGGGGGATACTCGTTTATACTGGTTGGAAATCCATCAATCTGAGAGAGACAGAGAGGTTCTGTTAAACTGGTGAGTGAAATTTCTTTACACACCAGGAAGAAGCTCTCTGATATCAGCTAAGAAGCCTGATTACCTGGTCTGCACGGCTGATGGAAGAGAGCAGTAGTAAACTGACAATATTGAAAACAGCAATAACAAACATGACAAATGGAGAACTTAGAGACTATCTGACTTCAGAAGGCTTCAAGTATTACAGGGATGATGATTACAATAGAGACATCTTCACTAAGGTTTGGGGCAAGGCGAAAGGTGTGCCTTCTAAGATGGAGGTCTTTGTGGATTACTACACCGTCATGGTAAGATGGTGGTATGAGCCACACAAGAATGCAAGCACTTCAGGGTACTTGGACAAGCTGGATATAAATGCCTTCAAGGTGATGCAGAACAATCTGATTGCATCCAACAAGAGCACTCAGAAGAAGTTCATTGCATGGACTGATGGCAGTGGCAACTGGTTCCATCCTGACAAGCCTGGGGGTTCTGCCTATATAATAATAGGTGAGGATGGCAATGAGTACAAGAGGACATCAAAGGGATTCCTCCACACCACAACAAACAGGATGGAACTGCTTGCCATCGTCAGTGTAGTGAACTCCCTTCCCAATGGGGCTGAAGTGGTTATTCATTCAGACTCACAGTACAGCATCAATGTGCTCAGTGGGAAATGGGAAGCATCTGAGAACCTTGACATAGTTGACAGATATAGGTCAATATGCAGAGCCAAAGGTATCAAAGCTACACTGAAATGGGTAAGAGGCCATGCAGGAGATAGGTACAATGAAGAGTGTGACAGGATGGCAAGGACTGAGTATGCCAAGATGATTGCCCCTCCTGTAGAAGAGGCTTCTCAGGAAGAAACAGCTCCACCTAAGAGGAAGACTAGAAGGAAGACCAAGAAGACTTGATATGGAACACACAGTTTATGTGACCTATGACTATGGGCATCATTCACTTGATGTCTGGAAGGAGGAGCCTGAATTGCACAACCCTGACTGGATTATGCAGTTGGCTTCCTTGAGAGAGATGATAAACAGTGATTCAAGGCTGGTTGAGCTGGCCAAGGACCACAGTCCTATTAAAATCAAACTAACAATTGAAACAGATGAATAAGTCAATACCTCAGATTTTCGAAGAGATTCAGGAAGCATTCGACAGATTGTTCATTCCTGATGATGCAACTGTAGATGACAACAATGATGGTCTGATCAGTGAGATGTTGAAGCATAAACAGAAGTGACATGGAGATAGACAGATTTACAGAGGCACTGACTGTGCGTGCCAATGACAGGAGAAGGGGAACTTCATTTGAGGAGAAGGAATGGAAGAATGGCTATGTGGATGGTGCATCATCTATCCTCTCTGAAGTGGATGCCCTCATCAAAAAGTACAAGGACGATGCATTGGTGTTCCTCAAGAGGTACATCAAGGGCTATGAGATTCAGGAGACAGAAGTGAAGAAGAATGAAAAAGAAGGAACAGAAGAGCAAGAGCATACTAAAGAGGTATGACTTGGTCACATGGCCGGTCAATCTCATTGTTGCCATTGGTGACAAGAAGAAGGAGATAAATGATTCCTTCAAGCCTGCTGATGATGAGTTCGACATCATTGGAGAACCATGTAGTACAGGAGCTTCAACCTATGTAGTCAAGGACAAGAAGACTGATGAGAGGTGCCTGCTTGTATGGTTTCCTGATGAAGAGAACGTCTGCACTGAGACCATGGCACATGAGGCAGGACATGTGGCACTGGAGATATTCTTCTTTACAGACTCCAAAGTGCACTTTGACAACCAGGAGCCTTTCTGCTACCTATTGGGTTCAGTAGCAAGGATAATGGTATCTACAGCGTGTGAGTTAATGAAAAACAAGAAATGATATGCTAAGAGAAGTAAAGATTTACAAATGTGACGGTATCCCACAGGATAGGGATATTGTGGAGGCACTTGACATAGTGCATCAGGCTGAAAAGGAGGACATCTCCATCATTGTAGAGTTGAGATGGTTTGTCCCCTACTCTGGAAGATATAAGATTGAGATTGATGAGAAGGACACCATCAAATCTGTCAGGAATAAACTGCCTAAAACCTATGGAGTATGAAACTGGCCATTGTCAAAGGAGGATTCAAAGACGGATTTGTCTTTGATGTATCAGGATACAATGCCCTTCTTGCAAGGGGGTTCATCGATGAAGTGTTGGAAGGCAGCCCTTATGACTTCGGATATTTCAGGATAGGTCAGGACATGGACTGTCCTAAGTATGAGTATGAGAATGGGAAGCTGAAAGACTCTATACCAAAGAAACTGCTTGACATGAGAATTCAAAAAGTCACAGCCTTTGGAGGCTCAAGATTCATGTCTTATTTGATTATACCAGTAAAGGAAAAGGAGGAACAGGATGATGGAACACTTGGTAATACTTGATTTCAACTCAGGAGATGTGGACATCTATCCCACAGAGTACATTCAGGAGCCTGATATGGATGATTTGCTGGACTCTCTAGGCCATAATGCCAATGACTGTCAGTGGATGTTCAGCTCAGGCAATATAACTTTTCATAAAGAGGTGTTGAAAGAACCTGAATGAGTGTAAGCAAGAAGAGTTATGCCAAACCAGGTTACTGGAAGTACTGGTATTGGAATAAGGGAGGAAGGGACAAAGTCCAGAAATGGAGAAAGGTCACTGCTCCCAGGAACTATGAGATTAAAAAGGCAAAGCAATATGAAGAAGCAGTTAGAAGAACTGGTTTTGTGCCAGTGCGAGAACATGGAGCATCAGATGATGTTCAGGACTGTCACTGAGGATGGTGAGGTGTTTGTCACCTTCCACCTCTGTAGACTACCCTTTTGGAAAAGACTCATACATGGTATCAAGTATATCTTTGGTTACACTAGCAGGTATGGAGACTTTGATGAGATGATACTCAGGCCCTCCGATGTAGACAAATTGAGGAAGGTAGTAGAGCACATGGATGAGGTTGAAAAGAACTTCAAGGATGGACAAGATAAAGTTTGAAAATCTTGCTGAGGAACTGTACTCTAAAGGCTATAAGAAGTATGGCCAGCATTGGCATCATGAGAACTATGTCATAGGCAAGGGATTCCATAAGGAAGACAACAAGTGGGATGATGAGAGGTATGCTTATCAGATAGGCCTGTCTGTCTATGATTACTCAGAGATGCATGAACTTTGGGACAGGCTCCCAAAGAGTATGCAGAACCATGTGGGCATTGAGATTCATGTGGACATGTCAAGAACCATTGGTGAGAGACTTGACTTTGTCTTGGCATGGCATGATGGAGACACTATTGAAAATGTAGAGAAGTGGGCTGAGCATTTCTATCAGTCCATGTGTAGTTTATTTGTAGAACCAAGAGAAGAAAAACCAGATTATGAAGGAAATCAAGAATGAGAGAACTGTCTATGACATTGTATATGAGGCAGTTGATGGGACCCAATTCCCTGACAAGGAACAGTGTGAACTCTATGAGAAGACTGCAAGATGCACTGTCTATACAAGATTCGAGAAGCTGATTGTAGAGAAGGGTAATGAGTATACCATCTTCGGAGTAGGATGTGAGGACTCTAGGGTCTTTGCTGTCAAGATAGCAAGTACAGAGGATGTGGATACTGTTATGCAGTTATACCTGCTTGACAATACATGGTTACTTCAGGATGACAATAGTGACTTCAGGGACAAGTCATATGCTAAGATACTGAAGGCATACAAGACTGATGGTATTCTCTTTGTAGGTACAGACTGTGAGGACAACATATACATCATTGATGCCAGAGAGACTGTCCTTGAGAGGCTGAACAACATAGGAGAGGAAAAGGATGATACAGTTCAGTCTGAGTGAGAAGGAGGAAACCCAGGCAAGGGAGTTCATGGACAAGCATAGGCATCCTGATGTCTATAAGGGTACCATAGGAGGGCATATAAGCTTCCTGTTCACCCCAACAGCAGTAGGAGATAGCATAACAGTCAAGTGTGCCATATGTGGTGAGGAACTCGACATTACAGACTATGAAGCATGGTAGACAATTAAAAGTATTTTAGCGTATGCACAGATGTTCAAGTTGTGGCTATTGCCAGAAAATGAAGGACGGGAGTTACTATTGTAATGACCTGGATTGTGAGGTGGATCCCTATGATGCACCAATCTGCTCAGAAGAAAACTATAATAGTTAATTATGAACTGTCAGGAAGCAAAAGTACCTCAGAGAATCAGTGATGCCTTGAATTACTTAGAGCTGGCCACTATTACCCTAGATAATATCAAAGCAGAGGCTAGAACTCCAGAAGTTGACTCTCTTATTAAAAAGGCTGCTGACTCTATCTATGAAGCTCAAGAGTTCTTGCATCAGATAGACCTTGAGCAGTACAACACCAGGTCTGGAGGCTTCACTGGTGAGCACGTCAAGGTCTTCAGACACAGGAAAAACAAACCCAAGTAAACCTGTATGGGAGGTTGTTAAATCATTAATTTAAAAGAAAAGATTATGTATCAAGTGACAGTACATCACCATGACAAGGATATAGTCAGAGGTGATTTGGAAGATAAGATTGAGCTGATTGCTCAGGAGTGGTTCAAGACAAGAAAGGCTGCCAAGGACTATATTGAAGGCTGCCTTGCCAGAAAGCACGGAAAAGTGTACATGGATTGGCACAAAGGAGACAAACCCTCCTACTGCTACATCTACACTGGAGTCAAGTGGCAGCATGAGAACTCTGGTGAGATGATGGAGGAGTACTATGTGTATAAATTGGAGAAGGCCAAACTTAGGTAATGGTATACAAAGTAGTAATCAAGGACAACACCAACTCCCCATTGAGGTACCTTCCTGAACTCAAGAACTTCAAGAATGGTACTGAATATGAGTTCAAGCCTGGAGTGAATATTATTGTGGGAGAGAATGGTTGTGGCAAGACCACCCTGCTCAACCTCATTAAGAAGTACCTCATGGTGGACTATATGAGCTGTGATGTTGGAATGTACAGAGGCAACATCAACAGTTTGTATAAAAGGACTTTAGAGCAGGAGGGTTTTCTTGATGGTGTGGATGTCTATGCAGACTATCAGAGGAATACCTTCCGTCTGTCCCATGCAGGAGAGAAGGAGCAGCATAAGGCCATTAATACCTTTGAGGACTTCGGTGCCATGTTTGAGCAGAAGAATGCCTCTACAGGAGAGGGAGTGGTGGTTGCCTTGAATTCCCTTTGGAACCATATGTATGGCAGAAGAAGGGCCAACCCCTTCTTTGACTACAGTCAATTCAAGGAGAGTGACCCTCTCTATTGGGAATATATCCAGAAGCATCATCAAGAGGGTACTGATGAATGGACCATCCTGATGGATGAGCCTGACAGGAACCTCTCCCTTGACAATATTGGCAGCATCAAGGAAGTGTTGTCCTTCCACAAGGAGCAGACGCAGATTATAGCAGTGGTGCACAATCCACTGCTTATCTGCTCTCTCTCCAAGAACAAGGAGGTCAACATGATTGAGATGACCAAAGGTTATGTACAGAAGACAAAGAAACTTGTAAAGGAACTGATAAAATAAGAAGTATATGAAAATAAAGGAACTACATTTAAAAGCAGGCTATCCCTCGGTATTTAGCAGTATACCTGAAGCTAAGATAGAGAATTTGCCCCTTCAAGGAGAATGTACTGATGTGTTTCTCATCACATTGGATGATGATATAGCTAATAAATGCTATGAAGATGGTATAAATATAGACTACCTTCGTGCAGGAATAAGCAGTTTTGAGTGGGGTGTTGACGACTAGAAATATGAAAGAATCGTTTATAGTTACTCAGGTCTCTAGAGAGGACTTGGAGGAAATTGGATATGACACCTCAGAGGTGTCTGATGACACTATGGAGAGACTGGCAAGTAAGCTAGGAAATGACTACTGTGAACAGCTCTTCTGGACCAGTCTGGATATCATAGCAGAGTATATGGGCATTCCCAAAAGGGGGATGATAGACAGGGAAGGAAAGCCTATTCATGTTAGAGACACAGTAGTATGGTATGATCCTGAAGAAGAAGCCCGTGACCTTGATATTGTTTGGACTGTCAATGAGATAAAGGGTGACTTAAAAGAAGATGACACCATTATCCTCATAACAAGTCAATATGGTAGTGAGGCGGAGGTGTTTTCAAAGGAATTACTTGTTATCAATAATTTGGAGAATGGCAATACCTAAAAGAAAGTAATATGTCACATTGTAGACTATTGTTTGTAGGAGGAAGGGCTAACCTTCAAAAAATATTTGATGATGCTCCTGGCAGTTCCTCAGAATCAGCAGCAGAGATGACTATCGGTGCTGATTGGGTAGATGACTATGACTGGACAAGTGAAAAGAAAAAGAAAATGGGTTGGACTACAGATGACTTTACTAAGAAAAGCAACCCTGAGTTATACCAGGAAGTCATTAAAGGCTACTGGTATGACTGTTATGATGTCAGAGATCCAAATCACTATGGCAGCTTCGATTGTCTGAACTGTCTTGACTTTGAGCACTATGATGGAACTAATAATAATTTAGGTAAACAAGACTTGTATAAAGACTGGGAAGAGAAGGAAAAAAGGAATAAAGCAAGAACTATTGAAATCTTGAAAAAGCTTCCTGATGATACTTTATTCCATTTTGCAGATAGTCACTGGTAATAAAAAGAAAGAAATAATGGAATTATCGGAATTGATGTTAGGTGATTATGTCTTAGTAGAGACTGACACGAATACCTTTATTGCAGACCAAGTATGTAGTATTGATTATATACCACAGTGGAATGAAATAGGTATAAAGACCCTTCAATGTGGAGAGGATTGGCTTAGGGCATCAGAAGTGTCTCCTATACTTCTCACTAGAGGCATACTGGAACAGAATGGTTTTCCTTTCAACAAGGAAGAGACGGAAGGAAGTATCCAAGATGTATATGTACACTATACAGAATTCTTTGACTTTCCCCGTGGACAGGGATTCTATATAGAGCATGATACGGAAGATAATGTATATTGGATTTCAGATCATTGTTGGATAAGGTTCAAGCATGTGCATGAGTTCCAACATGTTCTCCGAATGTGTCATATTACTAAAGATTTTAAGTTATAACTATGGAGACAATAGAATTTACAAGGATTACTGCCGAGACAAGTGGCCAGAAGAAGATAACTATTGAGTTCCCTTACCCAGATGTCTCAATAGGTGATATGTGCCAAGCCTTCCGTACAATTATGGTAGGCATGACCTTCACTGATGATTCAGTAGGTGCAATGATCGCATCCTACTTAGAGGAGTACTATGGAGATAAGTATAATATAGTTAATATTGATGGATAATGAAGGACTATGAGGTTATAGGATGGCCTGACATTCAGGCATTCATGGAACTGGAAGGCTTTCATGAGAATACTGCCTTAATAGAACCTAACGATAACATGGGTATAGGTAGCAGTACCTATCTTGTGGACAAGGAATGGTTGGAATCTTTAAATAAAGAATAACCATGTTAGGTATAGAGGAGGAAGTAATATATAGGCAACTGACAGAAGGGAAGATTACTCTTTCTCAATTCTTGGAAGAAATGCTGAGAATTAATACTCAAAAAATTAAAAAAGGAGAACTATGAAAGTACTTTGGAAAAAAGAAGAAAGAGAAAGGCTGAAAACCTTGCGCTTCTATAATTATTGGAAGAGTAAAGAGGACTGGGTAAGTTTTGTATTTCCAGCTATCTGTATAGATTTTGACAAAGACAGGTTTGAAGTGTCTTTAAGTTGGCTGTTCTGGTCTATAGGGTATCAAGATGTAAAAAAGATATAATATGGCAAACATGGCAAGTGTGGCTTATGCCATTGAAGGAAGTGAAAAGAGTCTTACAGAGATTCTTGGAGCTGTTTGTTTAGCTATTCACAGTGACAGTCAGCATTGGGAAGAGTATCAGACTTGTATAAACCTAGGCTTTACAGAAGAAGGGCTAGAAGATAAAAGGCTTGGAGGAGAAATCTCTGATGAACCTACTCTTGAAAATGGAGTTCTAAGGTTCCACGCTGAGGAAAGGTGGGGCTTGCAGGACTTTGAAGAGCTGCTTAGACAGAAGTTCCCTGACATCAAGGCCTATTGGGTAGTAGAGGAGTCAGGCTGTGAGGTGTATTGCACTAATGATAAGGAAGGAAAATACTTCCCTGAGAGGTATTGGGTGGACACTGCACAGGATGACATCTATCAGTCTGAATACTTTAAGACAGAAGAAGCTATGTATAAGTGGCTCTATGAGAAGTATGGAGTCAAATCTGAGGAAGAGGTAGAGGCTTGGAATGCTGATTATGAAGACTCTGCTACCGAGGATGAGAACTTCATCATCATTCATGAGTTCACTGTGATGGAATGACAAGGTCTTACATGACCATCTCTGGCTAAGAGGGGAATGGCCTATAGCCGTTCCCCTTATATATTCTAACAAACCCTTTAAATAAGGTTAAGATTTTGCCTAAAGCTCCATATATATGGCCTAAAAGCATTACCTTTGCCTAATAAACATTATAATAATGGCACAAGATTCTTGCATCATACCATCAGCCAAAGAACGTCTTGCCAATAAGACTATCAATAGGCTAAGTAAAGAACAGAAGCAATCCCTTGGTATTTCTGAGGGCACAGAAGAACATGCTGTCTCTGTGATATACTCAATTATAGGAGCCAGCCTTCAAGCAGCAGAGCCTAACAAAAGGGACAACATGCTTGAAGACCCTGAAGGGTTCGGGAAATTCTTAGAGCACTTTATGCAAGTAGAGGTTTCTGAGGACGAGTATGATTCCGTAATGGAAGAGTACAACTTTTGGATGGAGATGGCCAAATCTTCATTAAGGATGTTTGACACTTCCAAAATGACAAAGAAAGAAATAGATGATATGGAAGCTGATGCACAGGCAAGTTCTCTTATTTTCTATGACAGAGACCCTAAAGGACAATACTTTAAGATTGCAATTAAGAAGCCCATTAAAACAGAAAAACCTTCTAGGCAAGACAGAACACTAAAGGCTATAGAGAATATCCAAAACCTTGAGAGTACCTGGATAGCCACCGAATATACAGATCAATATGGTGACTTGAAATATGTACATAAAGGAGAGAGGCCTAATGAAAAATGGAAACCTACAGGGAGACATAAATACAGCTACAACGGTAAGGAAATTCTGGCTACTACTGTCAGCTACGATGTACATGGAGACCAGTCTGACGTTGCTTTTCCTGTAATGGCGGCTCCAATAGGTACTCAGGTAGATAGGGTTGGAAGGCTTTTCTTTAGTAAGGAAGGCATAAAGATCTATGGTAAGAATGTGACCATTTGGGACAAGGACGGAAATTTAAAAGAAGATGAATTTCTTCAAGAAATAATCAACAGCTATCTGGAAAAGATGTTCTCTGTTCAAGGTCTCAAAAATCTTATACAAGATTTCAAGGCTTTGCAAGAACAGCTTGAAGAGGAGTGGCCGGGATGCAAAGTATTTGCAGGAGACATAAGGCTGTTTGGCAAGAATGAAGGTGAGTGGGTTGTAGGAAAACCTGACTTCCTAGTAGTAGACAGTGAAGGAATAGTGCACACACTTGACTTGAAGACTGCCAAGATGACCAATGCAGAAGGCTACTTTACTGTACTGAATGACCAGTTCAAAAGTGGTGTAGAGTATGGTAAGCAGATTACTAGGTACAACAGGATGCTGCAATCATATGGTCTCCAAGTAGATGATACTCCTTATGTAGTGCTTGTAGATACTTGGTATGATTCAACGGACAAGGGAGACAAAAATGAAAATCCTGAAGATAAAATATATGACATTGTCGAGCTGGACTATAAAGACAAAGATACAATAGAAACCCATGGTTTGTATATTGCAGGAACAGAACAGACTTTAGGTGAGTATGCCGAAGAGCAGAATAATCCAGCCGTTTCAGAAGCCTTTTCTGACAAAGAGCTATTATACATTGAGCCCAGATTGCATGTTAAGGCAACCAATGATAACGAGCACTTCGTCATGTCTGAAGAGCTTGCTGCACTTAGAGGACCAAAACAAGGTGTACTTAAGGATATGGAAGCAGTCACATACGAGAAGCAGCTGGTACTTGCATCAAAGGAAGATCGTAATGCTATGGAATGGTTTGCAGGTAAAATAAAGGCAATGCATACTGCACAAGGTACTGTAAGACTTGCAGACAGTGACATAGGAAGCAATCCAGAACTCATGGGAGAGCAGGAGATACAAGAAGTGGCGGACTGGATGATGCATATGGTTTCCAAGACTCTGGACTATCTGTCTGCTGGTTCCGAATTTGAGGAGATACCTCTCAGTATAGCTGAAGAGGGGAAGTCTTCCCCTTTGCATGGAAAAAGCCACTTGGAAATCTGCAGGATATTGGGAAATGGGAAGCCAGGTGAGGGCATTATGAAGGTTATTGATTTTGTATTCAATGACAGGATAGCTGATAGGTATGACCCTGACTTCAGTGAAGAGTGGTTTAGGGAAGAATGTGAAGAAGCAGGAGTCGAGTTTTATGAACAAGACTTTAAGGATGCTCAGCTTCAAAACAAAAAAGCAAAGTGGCTTATAGACCATAGGAGTCAATTCATCCGTTTGGGAAGTGCAAGGTTACTGGCATTGGAGGACTTTCTGATGCCTGTCATGAAAGAAAAAGATTCCCAACTGCTAAATGCCGCCTCTGCTGCAGAGATTCAGATAGATAGCGAGTATGCTAAAGAAGACGAAGGTGATAATGAGGCTGTAGACGACTTCTTAGACAAGTTTGCAGAAGGACTAACAGATACGGAAGCATGGATGTTTGACCAGAGGCACCATTCCCCAAGGTCTTCCTTGGCAAAGGAAATCAAAAGACTGTTTGAGGATATTGTCCTACTAGATGAGAATGGTGAGATTGTCTATGACCCGTATGGTTGGGAATTACCAATGTTCATGGATGGAACTACTGCCACTCAAACCATCTTGGAGGCATGTAAGGACTGTGAGGACTTTGAGGAGATGCTTGAGGCTATGAGGAGTTTGGCCAATAACCCAAAGAACAGATGGATAAATGAGCTTATCCAGAGACTTGAGAGTAATGACAATCTTAGAAGGAAATTCTTCCGCAATTTCAGAAAAGACGCCCTTACCTATAGTATATCAAAGGTAGTGTTAGACAAGAAGACTGGTCAGAAAGTAGTGGTTACTGAAGTCATTAACATGAAGTCTGCCACTCAGACCATGCTTGACTCACTAAGAGCTGACTTTACTGCAGGTAGTGTCGGTACATGGGAGGGGGAATCCCTTATCTCCAATAAAGACGGTAAGAATATCCTTACCAAAAGCAGTAAGGGAGGTTCTGTGGCCGGAAGGATAGAAAAGGCTGTCAGTGCTTTAAGGGAAAAAGGCAAGGACTTGTATAAGAAGCATCCTGGATTCAATGGTGACAAGAAGTCAGATGAGTTCCAAGACTATATTGCCGGACAGCTAATTGCAGAGGATATCAAGGGACATAGTATGGTAAAGGACCTAACTGCCATACTCCACGGAGTAGGTATTATGGTCTCCGAGGATGTTGTCTTGAACTGCCTTCTGTCAAAACCTTCAAGAAGCTATACCAAGAGCAACCTTAATATCCTCCTTCAATTCATAAAGAGGAACGATAACAATGGGTATGACATACTCTCAAGACTGTCGGCTCAAAATGAAGGACTTAGCAAGAACGGCAGCATTCCTATGGGACTCAAAGGTTTGGATGCCTTTGGCCCTTACAAAGACCTTATCAACAAACTATCTGGCAGTGTACAGTCTGTAGTAGAAGCATCTGTCTATCAAGATGGAAAGACCTATTATTCCTATACCAACCCATCCAGGCTTGGGCATATCATTCGTAACCTAAAGGATGCAATGGATACATATAGCCCTCTTGATTATGAGAATACTGAGACAAAATTCGGTAGATATCTTGAAAGGAGCTTTGGAAGATACCGTGGTTGGTTTAAGGATATTGAGGGAGAGAATTGGATGAATGACCTGCTTGCCCAATTAGACAGTGATAATCCTGCAGCACGACAGGCACTCGATCACAAAGTGGAACTTACTTATCTGGGAAACCAATATAGGGATCTAGGGTCACTTGGATTCATGCTCTCTATCCTACACAACTATTTTGGCACTAAAGATGATCCATCAAATACAAGATGGTTTGCAATGCCTACCATGTCAAATAAACCTGTCAATGAATTTGTCAGGATGCTGAAATATGGAGACAGTATGTCATATAAGGATGAGATTGTCAAGAGAGTTCTTCTTCCTACGTTCAAGCAGGAGATGAATAGAATAGCAGATGTACTCTATCATTTTGTGACAGACACCGTCGCTACAGACCAGATGGACTTGACAATCAAAAAGCTTAAGAAAGCTGGCTATAGCCCTGAAGAGATTGCGTCCTTGAAGGAAAGAATTAGAAATTCTGCCATTACAGCGGAAGATTTGGTAAGACTTGGGAAAGTGACATCAGGAGCCAAGTTCCATTTCCTATGGTATCTTAACAATGAGATTGCCCAAAGTTTGGAATCGGACAAAAGTATGGCTGACTCGATTGCCACTAGGGTCAACATTCTTCTGACACCTAATGACAGTAAGCATGAAGAAAGAAGAAGACAACTAACCAATCTGTCTGACCAAATCAACCTCAACAATACTGTAGAACAACTCATACGTGAGAACATGCAGAGGATAGAGGACGCTGAAATCAGGGAGATGGAAAGAATCGGTCTCTTTGCAACAAAAGAAATCAAAACAGGTAAGGGTGACGATACCAGGACAATCCTAAGATACTGGGAAGAGTTTGATGGCAAGATAGGCAAGGAGATGACACGTAAGTCCATGGAGAAGGACCTCCGTGAGTTTATCTGGCAAGATATAGCCGCTAATATCAACATCATACAGATTACTGGTGGAGACTTGGCATACTATGGTAACTCTGTCAATTACCAGAAGCGTATTGCCATGATTCACTCTCCAGGTCTTCATATGATGCATGATGAGGAGATAGATGACGGATACCTGCGTAGTGTACACATCTCAGACCATAATATCATGTCTGAGATAATGACCAATGCAGAGGTTGCTCTCGGTAGACAGCTTGCCACCCTCACCAACCCACAAGAAAGAAAGGACTTTGAGGTGATGGTCAAGTTCATTACCAAAGGCTTCAAGGAGATTAATGCAACTGACGGACAATCCTTCAGCAGTATTTCCTCCATGAAGAAGAAGCTTCAGCTTATGGGAGAATGGAGTGATGAGCGTGAAGAGGCCTATAACGCTGTTGCGAGTGGTAAATTCAATGCCTATCATCTTGGAGTACTGATGCAACCTACCAAACCACTTGTAGCCTCTGAGATGGCAAAGTATTCTGGATCTCCTACAATGACCTTACGTAAGACCCCATTACAGGATAAAAACTCAGAGTACCTCATTATTCTTGCAGAAGCCCTTTCAAGAAGCTCAGGCAACAGAAATAAGCTAGCTGCCATCTCTGACTTTATGGAGGCAACTCATAAGTTCGGTGATGGCCGCCAAGGTATTGATACCGTCCATTTCCAATCAGTGGGTAAGGTAGGTGTTTCAGGTGTTATAGACATCAATCATTTTGATGAGGAGTTCAACAAGATTCTAGCACTTGATGATCAGTCTGCCTATGATGGGGACTGTAAGGATGTGTTTGGGACAAAAGGAGGAAAAGTGACTGAAGCAGATTACAACAGTCTGTTGAAGGAATTCCTTATGAAACATATTAGAAAGGGAGATTCTGCAAAGCCACATATGAAAGGGCAAGACCTTTTGGAGGAAGCCCGCCTTAAGAGCGAGGGTCTGCTGTCGGCAGGAGAGACTGTCTATAACATGCAGTATGTCGATACAATTCCTGTAGATGACTACATTATACAGCAGGAAGTACCTGCCCACCTACTTGATCATGAGCAGCTGTATGGTTCGCAAATCAGGATTCTAGGTATATCTGACATCACTCCGAGCACCAAGGGGCATGAGACCATCTTTGAAGTACGTGGGGAGAAGATGACTGCAGAAGAGCTTATAGATGAATACAAGAGTCTTCATGCTGAAAACATAGAAGCATCCTTCAATGACTTAATGATAGAGCTTGGACTTGATCAGATTGTCAAGATGGATGACGGCAAGAAGGTAAGGGTTTCTTTGCCTGATATGGATAAGATGTCACCTGCTGACCGTGACAGTGTATTCAAGAAGGTAGCATTTATGCTCCAGAAAGAACTGGCCAAAGATGCCAAATATGGCATTGATATGATGCGCTCCTGTAGTCTTGAGTACAATATGGACACTGTTATTGACTTCAATGTCCCACTCATGGACCCGATACAGTCCAAGAGAATCCAAATGCTTATCAACTCTGTCATTAAGAAAACCATCAATAAGCAAAAAATCAAGGGAGGTCCTGTAGTACAGACCACTGCCTATGACAAGAATCTGCACATTAAATTCAAGGGCAAGGATGGAAGAATCCTTCCAACTTTCTCAGAGTATGGCAAGTCTATAGAAGAGTATGAGAAATTCCTTAAAGACAATCAGGCTGGAATAGCCTACTTTGAATGCTATCTATCCATACCAAATGCAGAGCTTGAAAGGCTCCTTGTCAAGCCAGATGGTACCATAATGTCTTATGAGGAGGCAAAAGAGAAGCTTGACCCCGAAGTATGGAAGTCCCTTACAGAAGTAATAGGTTATCGTATCCCAACTGAGGACAAATATTCTATGTTGCCTCTGAAGATAATGGGATTCCTTCCTAAGGCTGCAGGTCAGGCAATCATGATGCCACAGGAAATTACCTATCTTACAGGTTCTGACTTCGATATAGACAAGATGTATATTATGCTAAAGTCTTTCGGAGTAGAGTTGAAGGATACCGGCAAGGGTACTGTAAACAAGTTGATGGGTGAATACCATGGTGATAAGAGTATGGAGGATTTCCAAGACAGAGTAAGGCAGCTGCTCTCAAACGCAGAGAAGATACTCAAAGGGGACAAGTCCATCACATTGGACTACAATGTGAAGACCAGCGATGGCTTTGGTAACTTTGTCGAGTGGTATAGAGACAGGATTCTTAGTACCTCCTTTACCGAGTATACTGATAGGAAGAGTACCAGTCCGAGAAAGGCAAGGGAGGCAAGAAATAATAGGCTCCTTGACTTGCAGTGGGCCGTACTTACCCATGAGGACACGGTATCCAAGATGCTGAACCCAGGTAACTTCAATGAACAGAAGAGGGTCGGAAGAATCATCAAGATCATTAAAAGCAAGGTCATCAATCCTGACACTGGGAAGATGTGGACCAGAAATGAATTACAGTCGCTCTATGAACGTACTGTAAGCAGGGATGGTGTAGATGCAGCCATTGGAGCCTTAGATGCCCTGCTTGAAGGTGCAGATCCCCATAGTGTAACCTTGCCGATGAGCAAGATATACTTTCAAAGGCAGAATATGCAAGGCACCCAGATGGTAGGTATCTTTGCCAATAACAATGTGTCACATGCCTTCATGACATTCCAAAAAGTAGGCATAGACCTTATGAAAGACGAAGACAAGTCTTTTGTATTCGATGGCATAGCGATAGGTGATACCTCCACTCCAAGCATCATTGCTGTTCTGGATAGGCAAAAAGGTTTCAATGGCCAGCTTATCAGCAAGACCATAGCATCTTTCTTGGCAGCTTCAGTGGATACTGCAAAAGACCCGACATTGGCCGATATGAATGTCAACACCTTCACTGGAGGCATTGCCATGGCTCTTGCAAGGCTTGGCTTTGATACTGAAGTAATAGGACTGTTCCTTTCCCAGCCCATCATCATGGAACTCTCAGATTTGTACTTTAGGGAGAAGACCGATGGTTATTACAGTGGTACTACAGCAATCAATGCCCTTGCTGAACAACTCAATATGGACACCAGCAGCGAGGGAATACTGAGGAATCCCTATGAAGCAGGCATTCAAGACAGGAGAACCCTTACTAGGGAGAACCTTCTCAAGCATCTTGCAGACAGTGATTTTATGGAAGAAGGTGCTGATGAAAGCAAACTTGAATTCCAAAAACAGATTCTAGTTGCATTCAACAGCTTATTCTCAATAGCAACAGACCTTCAGGAGCTGACTTTCTGCACCAAGTTCAATTCTGTTACAAATGCCGTGGGTCCAACCATAGCAGATACTTTAGAGGATCAGTCAAGGGTGGAAAGGTTCCAAGCAAACACCAAGAGTGTATTCTACGTTCCTGAGAATGTCAGCAGTGAGGTAGATGAGGATACGGGAGAAGTTATAGTAGGTAAAGATGCCAATGGCTTCACAAACCCTGCAGATGTAATCCTCAACGATCCCATCCTTCATGCGTTCTACAAGACAACCATTGATGAGGATGGTGCCTCCCAGAGGATATTCAGGAATTTCTTCCCACATTATTTCAAGGGATTTGGCAATATGTTGAAATACTTTAAGGAGAATTTCACCAAGAAGGGAAAAGTAAGCAGCAAGCTGTATAACCAACTGTTAGATGACTATCTCTACTATCTGTTGACTTTTGAAGGCAAAGTAGGCGAGAGGGAGTTCCTTCCTACGATACCAACAGACAATAGGTCGAAGGACAGGCTGGTCGTGGAATTGATTGACAGCTTCAACCAAGTAGCCTCCATTAGAGGAAGAAGACCTAATCTTATTCTTGACCAGACGTTGGCAGGCAGCTGCCTTAGGGTCAGGAAGAAGGATGATTACATAGGCACTGATATTCTAGTATTTGAAGGTGGACAAATGGGGACCGATATGCAAGAGAAGATAAAAAGGGCATGGTCTGACTTGATCACCTACAGTGACCCCAATCTTTATGATGAGCAGAATGACCAGATACGGCGATTTGGGGTAGACCTGTTCTTCTATACTCTTATGAGGAATGGTTTCGGATTCAACCCCAGAACACTTATGCACCTGGCATCTATGATTGTCAAGATGGGAGCCAAGTATGACTCCGCCAGAACAGGCTCAAAGGAATATCTGGGGTATATTGAGGGATTACGCAACATCAAGGCTGTTGATGAAGCCCTTATGGGAAGCAGTATTGATGGCATGAAGCACATTAGAAACTTCCTCGACCAGTTTATCAGGAACCATCCAAACAATCGGTCACTCATTCCTACCCTGCAGTACAATGACAAAAGAATCTCTGTGATGGGTGATACTGTAACTGTCAGCATACCTGAAAAAGGAAAGAAGTCCGCTTTGCATGATGTGATGGTCAGCGAAGATACGCCACAACAATATATTACAGTAATCACCAAGATAGGCACCAAATTGTTCTCAGACCTATACAGGCTTGACGATACAGGAGGAAAAGTGCAGCAGACAGGCACAGGCCTTGTCATCAAATACACAAAGACAAGTGAGTTGGGTCTTGTAAAAAACTTCATTGAATATAATGCCAATCTTGGAACTGACGGTACTATCATGGAATCCTACTTTGAAGCCTTAAGGGGCGTATCAGGCATTGAGGATGAGTCCCAAGAGGAATCGGATGATACCCAAAGACAGGCAGGAGATGAGGTCTATGAGCCCCAGCAAGAACAGCAGGAAAGCATGAGAAGCAAATTGAAGCATTTGGACCTCCCCTTCTTGTCTGGAAACTCTCCTCAAGAGAAGGCCTATAGAAAGCTTCTACAAGAGTCCTATAAGGAGGCAAAGAGGAATAAGGACAATGAAGTGCTGGGATTGTTCAATGACCTGCTTTCAAGCAAAGAAGGCTCTGAGAGGGCAATGGCTGCAAGAAAGGTTAATGCAAAGTTCAAGGAACAGCTGGCAAAAGCCATGGACATGGACATTTCTAAAATTGAACAAGAGATAGAAAGAATCTTTGAGGAACAGAATAAATGTAAGAAAGGATAGACAATGGGTGATTCATGTAAGCTGACTCCTGTGGTGTTCAGGAGGAAAGGTACTCAAATAGAGGAAGTGCCAAGCAAGTTATTCAAGGACATAAAGGCTGCCGTGCAGGACAATGACGGTGCCTGGAGAATGTGGGCCTATACAAAGACCTCCGAGTTCAAGAGGGACTACGGAGGTACTGTAGAGTATGATGAGTTAGGGGAAGTGACTTTCCCCTCTCTCATCAAGGCTCTTGGATTGGAGGATGCATATGAACACCAGAAGGGTGCTGAAGAGGCAGCAAGAGACTATGGTTTCAAAGGACAGACTTTCTCTAAACAAGAGGCTGTCCAGAAAATCAATGATTTCAACTCCAAAGAGGAAAACTATGTTGCAATCATGGAAAGGGCAGGAGACGGGCATACCATCAAAGTGTTGAACAGGACGGCCCCAAACATTGAAGCTGCAAGGCAACAATCATTTAATAATGCCCTAAATAATCAGCTGCTCAATCTACTGAGGTCTATGGGGTTCGACATAAGCTTCATCAATGATCCTAAGTTTGCTGGCATGTTTGCCCCAGAAGAAGCAACATTCTCAGACGGTCTGCTGCAGATTATACAAATCGCAAAAGGAGAGCTTGGCGAAGAGGCCCTTCCTGAAGAGTTCAGTCACCTCATTATAGAGGGGCTAATAACAAACCCATTAGTACAGAGACTCCTTAGAACTATTGATGAAGATGTTCTGCACGAAGTACTTGGGGGCAAGTATGAAGATTACTACAATGAGTATAATGGGGACACCATGAGGCTTAAGAAGGAAGCCGCAGGACAAATGCTTGCACAGTTTATTACCAATAAGGGCACCATAAAGCCTGAAACTATGCAGAAAGGGCAGACCCTACTACAGAGGCTGTGGAATTGGGCTAAGGAATTCTTCTCTCAGATTACAAACAAGAAGTATAGGGATGCTCAAGAACGTGCCCACGATTCCATTGCAGGAATCTATAATATGATAGTATCAGGAGAGGTAGTCAGGCTTGTAGACAAGAACAGCATTATCAATGCAAAGACCCTTTACAAGATAAAGGAGGAGTTCAACACCGTAGAAAAACTGGCCAATGCTGCCTTGACACTCAATGCAGGAATGATCAAGTCAGAGAGGCAGTCTTCCATGACAGGCAGAGTATCCACAGACTCTGCGAAAAGCCATATAGACATTAGGAATGCTGCAGAGAGTGAGAGCATTGCTGACCAAGCAAGCAGCATCATGATGTTCATAAAGGATTGTCAGGTAAGGTTCGTTAAACTGGCTACTAGAACCCAGGAGTTAGAAGAGGTGGATAAAGTGAATGGTCTTGACCAGATAAGAACAGCTAGGGAAATTGCCAAATGCTGCAGAAGCATCACTGAGGCAACAGAAGGATATGCAGAACTGTTGGATGAGATTGCAACATTCGATGATCCTGAGAATCTGCCTGCTGGCATGGATCCTGAATTTGCAAAAGATCTTGCAGATGAAGCAAAAATAAGCAGAGACTTGGCAAACAAGCTAAATAAATTCGCCCATGATTCTGCTTTTAATATTCTTTATGCTGTATCAAGGACTGTCTATGCAGAGGATACTGTTCGTGGAATAGGCTCAAGGAGAAATGAAGTCATGTCTCTTAAAGAGATTCTAGAGCATGCTGAAAAGGATATCAACCTTGTTGACAGATGGCTGTCTGCTCTCAGTGATGCAGACGACTCACTATTGACATTGTTTGATGCCATTGTCAAAAACCAACAGTATCACAGGGATATGGAGATGATTGACATCAATGCAAGGATTTCTATGGAGGACGACAAGCTGAGAAGGGCAGGATTCTCTTCAGACTTTATGTTGGAAAAAGACAGTGAGGAAGTTCCCACAGGAAGAATCATCAGTATCTATGACTGGGAGACATATAACCAAGAACTGTATGCAAAACAGCAGGAACTGAGAGATGCAGGAATAACAGGAGAGAAGTACAGGGCCGCTCTGCAAAAGTGGAAGAATAAAATAGATAAGGAAGGGAACAAGAGACTTATACCAATCTTTATCAATAAGGAAGTAGAGGATTATTACAACTCCCATAAGAATGACTTAAGCAAGACAATGAGGAAATACCCAGAGGCTGTATATGAAATGGTTCCAAACCCTGCAGTATACTCCAAATATGCTGATCGTATAGAAAGGCTTGCTCCTGCACAAAGGGACTACTATAATGCCATGATAGAGCTGAAAAAGGAAATGATGTGTAAGATTCCCCATAGAGGGCAGGCTATATACAGGGCCATCTACATCAGCAAGGATTTTGTGGAGGGTATATTGGATAATTCCACTGGGAACATAGCAAAGGCCACCAAGGAACAGTTTGTTCGTAAATTCAGTAGAAGGCCTGATGATATAGGATTCGGAACAAATGAAGACTTCCAAAAGACTATAGAAGAGATTATACTTAGGGAGGAAAACGAGCAGAAGGCCGCAGTTGAGATTATCAATACATTGGCAGATGCCACTGATGAAGATATACATTCTGTCATCAACCCAAGAGACATCAGAAGGGTTATTAAGCTGTTCAAGAGGAATGCCAAGAGTAGTAATGAGAAATTCAGTAGTGTAGCATCAGACTGTGCCAAAGAAATATTGAGCAGAATCTCTTCGGAGAACTTCTATTTAGTGGATACAGACTTCGCCCATCATAGGATACAGAAACTGCCCATCTATTACACTCGTAGACTTAAGGATATGAAGATGCTGTCAACCGACTTCTCAGGATGCATGACTGCATATAGTGCCATGGCTGTCAACTATGAGAAGATGAATGAGGTAGTAGACATTATTGAAGTAGGAAGGGATTATGTAAGGGATCAGAGAACTTTCTGGGAAAATAAGGGAAATGGCCCACTATATTCTAGATTCCAAGCATTTGACAGAATATATAAGGGATTTGTGGAAAGAGCAGGCAATGGAACAAATACCATAGACAGACTAGATGACTACGTGGATTCAGTCATCTATGAAGAAAGGAAGGAGGATATGGGAGGACTGGAGGCCTTCGGTGTCAATATTGACTATGCCAAGACCCTTGATGCCATTAAAGACTATACAGGCCTTCTTGGGCTTGGCCTCAACCTATTCTCTACTCTATCCAATGTAGCTGTAGGTAAGATACAACAGTGGATAGAAGCGGCAGGCGGGGAGTACTTCGGTGCTCAAGATTATGCAAAGGCTGTAAGGCAATACGGTGCTTTGCTTCCAGGATGTATGGCTGAAATAGCAGAACCCGTCAAGAAAAACAAACTCAGCCTGCTTATACAAATGTTCGATCCTATGGGAGACTACTATGACAGTCTGAGGGATACCCACCACAGTCAGCATATATTATCAAGAATACTAGGTAACAATGCTCTAGGGTTCATTGGAATGAATGCAGGAGAGCATATCCTCCATTGCCAGACCATGCTGGCCATCCTGAATGCAACCAAACTTGTGTATACGAAAGACACCAATGGGCATAAGGCAGGAGAAAAAATCAGTCTTTACGATGCTCTTAAGGTGGTAAAAGATGATAGAGGCATATATAAATTGGAGTTAGAGGAGAATCTTGCCTATGAAAAGGATGTGATAGACCTTTCAGGAGGTACTTACAAGGACGATAAAGGGCGGGTATTCAGCAAGAACCCAAACTACGGCAAGCCTGTAAGAGATGAAAATGGCAGGATTAAGAAGGAGACAGTAGCGTTGAAGAATCTTAGTGACAATGCTACCCAAAGATACATATTCAAAAAGAAGAAAGTTATCCGTAAAGTCAATGATTCTTTGAATGGTGCCTTTGGAGTTAATGACAAAGGTGCAATACATAAGAAAGCCTGGGGCAGACTTATCATGCAGTTCCGTCAGTGGATGCCTGCCCATTATATGAGAAGATTTGCAGGAGCCCACTATGATGCTGACCTTGAACAGTGGAGGGAAGGATATTATGTAACTGTATACAAGTTCATGCAACAGCTCTCTAAGGACATTATTAAGGGACAGGCAGAATTCAACAAGGCTTATATTGAAGGAAAGCTAGGACCCCATGAACTGGCAAACATCAGAAGAGCATGTGCAGAGGTATCCCTCTTTATGATGTTGCTTACCCTTGTAAGACTTGGCGGAAAGGTTAAGGACTATGACAGGAGCTGGCTCAATAAGATGGCTCTTTATCAAATAAGAAGAATGTACCTTGAGGTAGGGGCATCAGTACCAGGCCCAATGTTTTTCAAGAATCTGATCACTCTTATGCAGCAGCCTGCTGCAGCGGTATCCACGTTTGATAGGATGAGAAAAATGGTAGAAATATATAATATATTCGATGAGGTGCAGACAGGGCGGTACCAAGGATGGTCAGAGTACTCAAGAGATGCATTCCAAGCAACTCCATATCTACCTCAGATATATAAAGCCATCGACTTTGATGACTCCATGTTCTCAATGTTTGAAAAAGATGACTAAACCCATACAGCTTTAAGTTGTGTTAATGTGAATTGGAGGGCATACTATTAAGTGTGTCCTCTTTATTTTATACCAGCCACTATATATTAATATGACTTAGAACATTACTTTAATGATTATTAACTAACGAAATGACTATCAATTCAATATAAATGTGTACCTTTGCACCGTAGTTAAGTGACGATAACTGCAAAGACATACCGAAATTGACAGGAGAAATCCTGACAACTATACCAGTAAATGGGAATAATTGCAGTCTGTTCGTCACATTAGGACTGCAATTTTTTCGTTTACTGGTTTTTATACCAGTTACTTTAGACCCTTGGGAGACATAGTCCCATGAACAGCCTAGTAAGGTCCAGTGGATATATAGAGGCTCAGAAGTCGGGTTGTAGGGACAGCACATAGTCCTGAGATAGAAAGCTCAAGCCCCGATAGGTCACAAACTTTCTGAATATAAAACTGTTCCCCACCAAACTATGTTGAAATGAAAGGTACAGGGTAAACGGGGGTTAGGGGCAAGCGCTGAAAAGCTACGAGTTAGCTGAATATTGACCGGGCAGTGGAAGTTTCAGGATAATGAGCCAGAGGATTCTCTTAGGGACGTACTATGTCTTGTTGATAATTAAATACCAATCAATAAATAAATTCTAATAATATGTGTAAATCAAATCAAGTAAAATGCAAGGGTGAACTGAACCTTGCAGGAACAACCATTCCTTGTTATGTTCTTGAAGACGGTACCAGAGTATTGTCTAGTAGAGGAATGCAGATGGGACTCCGAATTACTGAAAATGAAAGGACCGGCACAAAAATTGATAGATTTCTATCTAATGACAGGCTTAAACCATTCATTGCCAACAACTTAGGATGCGCCCATTTTTCTCCAATCAGCTGTTATGATGGCGATAAAAGAATAAGTGCCTATAAAGCAGACTTACTTGCAGATATATGTGACTTACTCCTAGAAGCAAGAAGGGAAGTCAAATTGACTAAAAGACAAATGATTGTAGCTGACCAATGTGAAATACTGATGAGGTCATTTGCCAGAGTGGGCATAACAGCTCTGGTAGACGAAGCTACTGGCTATCAGGCAATGCGAGAGAGCACTGAGCTTCAGAAGATACTGGCAGCCTATGTCTCTGATGAAGTAGCCAAGTGGCAGTTGACCTTCAGCAATGATTTCTATCAAGAAATGTTCAGGCTATGGGGACTGGACTATGACTCCACAAAGAGTACCAAGCCCATGCTGGTAGGAATGCTTACCAACCTATATGTATACAAGGCCCTGCCTGAAGGTGTTCTGGAAGCTCTTAAGGAGAAGACAGGCAAGACTGAAGGAGGTAATTGGAAGCATAAACTGCACCAGTCACTTACTCCAGAAGTAGGAAGACAGCACTTGAAGAATCAGATTGTAGGAGTTACAGCCTTGATGGCAGCATCGAAAAGCAAAGACCAGTTCAAGGAACTCTTCAACAATGCCTATCATAGAGAGAAAGAAATAAGGGAGGTCATTTAGGCCTCCCCTTTATTTTTACATTAGGGACATTTACTAAGTACCTGAACCAACTCGTTAAGTTTTTCATTCCATCCTTTCTTCATGCCTAAAAGACCCTTAACTTTTTTCTTTAAGTCTGTCTCAGACATTTGAATGCCAAAATTCTCATCTATTTGTTTGAGAGCATTAAATATAGATATCGTGCGAACTTTTAAAATTCTATCATTCAATCCTTTCGCAATAACCCCAAGCAAGGAATCTGACTCCTTCATTCCCTTAAGACTCTCCAAGGAAACATCTTTAAAGAACCTTCCTTTACCCTCGTCACCATCAGATTTAGTAGCCTGCTTACGTTGAGGAGCCCCATCAGGAGTAACCCCAGGCATAACATTGTCGAGTACTTTATAGTAGTGTACACCATCAGGCAAAACATAGCTGGAATCTATGACTATATCATTTCCTACAACTGTAGAGACAATGCCTGAAGCTACAATGCCTCCCTCAGGACCTGTAAATGCAATGCGGTCTCCTTCTTTTATGTTGCCTCGTTCCACTTCAACCGCATTGACCTCTATGTTGCCCTCCATACCAGGGATAGATATAGTAGTTGCAGCAACATTTTGAACAGGCTTTCTGTTTTGGTATATGGCAGTTCTTAAACCAACCCTATTAATCGAATTGTTATACAGGTCGAAATTGTTCCAGAGCTTACCAAAACCTGCTTCTGTAAATACCTTATCAATAGCAGCATCAATATCCTTTGTCGGAAGACTAGGATCAATAGCTTCAAGGCCTTCTACGATAGTGTCAACAACTTTATTGGTCAGGGTCTTACTGCCGCCAAACCTCTTCTCTTTTAGTACTTCTGCCACCTTATCCATGTATTCAGCCACAGGGGACTTTTCTACAACGTCATCTTTCTTTTGGGCTGCTGCCATCATGCTCTTCAGGTTCATTTGGAGATAATTCATTACCCTACCCTTAAGTTCACCTCTAAGTTGTTGGCCTTTTGCACTATCTAGCATGAATAGCTCTTGTCCTTTAGAATCATATATAAGGGGCCCAGCAGAAGTGTATACAGTGTAATAACCATTTAGGGCATCTGACAAATGATCTGCCAACAGCTGCTTCTGGGCAGTGTTCCAACCAGCACCCAACTCTTTCTTAATACTGTTGACAAAGTTCATAATGGTCTCCTTATTATTTTCTTCACCAAGGTTTTCCAAGGCCAGTACCATATTCTGCTCCTCATTTGAAGGCTCGGTGCCGTCCTTATAGGTTATTTTAGCCACACCTTCCTCATAACTTATATGGAAATCCTTCTTGACACCGTTTACTGTATAACTTCTATCTTCCCCCCTATCTTGGTTTAGAGTAAACCCCCTACCCTCTTCAGGAGCTGTCTTAATCTTTACTTCCACACCATTACCATTAATAGGCTTGACTATTACATTGGCATTGAAGTTGTAGAAGCCTCTTAGACCTATCTCAAAGACTCCAGACATAATCACGTCTCTACTATCTAAATTACTGTCTGGATTACTGCCGCTTGTAGTCTCAGAAGTAGGTGTAGGAAGTGTAAACCTGATTCTTTCCTTATTGCGTATAGTATTGAAGAACAACATTACATTGTCAATCAAGTTATCTTTGTTTAAGGCAATAGGCTCTTCCTCCTCCAACTGCAGCATAACCTCCATAGTTGACACATCTATCTGTATAGGATTCTTTCTACCAAAGGTGAAGAACTTGGCAAGCCTGTATTTTGCATCCAGTCTTTCATTGAAACTATAAGCATCACTATCATCTGTCAGAATCTTGATAAGTTCAATGATTCTTTCCAAGTAGGCATTCTTTGTAGGACTATCTGGGTCAAGTAAATCCTTTATCAGACTCTCTCCTGTATGGACACCATCAATATCATCGGAATCCAACCATGCTTCCACTGAACGTCTGGTACATCTTAAAGGATAAAGATGCCCATCTGCCCTAGGAACAAATAGAAGAATAGCTCCATTATTACCTTTCTTATGACACCATGCTTCATTAGGAGCCTCTACAACCTCATCTGCCTCTATATGAGAAGTCTTAAGCTCTTTATTGACGATCACACCAAACCTGAAGGGAATTCCATTTCTCCATTCAAGGGATGTCTTCCTGTCTTCTCTGCCATCCTGTTGGGAAGTCATAAAGGTAAATAGGCTGACCTTATCACCTGCATCATCTGCATCATTGTACTTCTCAAGCCTTCCAGTAAAGACCTTGGTTATCTCTGAACTCAAAGACTCATCCATCACAAAAGGCTCAGGTTCCCTACCCTCTTTCTTGGCTTTTTCCCTCTCCTCAGTAATCTTAGGCTGTAGGCTGTCATGCAACTGTTTCTGCAGACTATCGAATGCATCTGCTACCTCAGGAGATACAGCATCATCAGAGTTAATGGAGAGGACTCCTATTATCTGATACTGCTTGCCTCCTATTTCCACAGGATGGATTCCCTCACTGATATCGGCTTTTGCCTTGCCTTTAGTTTCATTGTAAGCCCATTTCTGAATTGACCTTCTGACTGCAGGGGTAAGCTCTATTGCCATAAATGTGATGGGCCTATTAGGAACATTTACACCACGTTCAGTAGTCTTGAGAAAATGTACTGGGATGTTCTCATCAGGGTAGGCCTTCATGGCGTATCCAAGCCAGTTAGTATCTACAAACTGATAGGCAAGAAAATCTTTCAAAATCTTCCTGACTCTTTTATGCTGATCATCCTCTCCAGGATAAGGCACAGCGTAGTCAAGAGGATGGTTACTGCCATCATAGAAATAAAATTCGGATTGATAGCCACTCTTGAAGTTGCCTTGGGTTTCTTGGGACATTTCATCTCCACGGTTTTCCTTCCACTCCTCATAATCTTCTTCCACATCGTCCACAGTCCTTTCAAAGAAACGATCCTCCCAGAAATCATCTTGAACTTTTTGTACCCATTCTCTAATGAGTGTATCAGTAACCTTCTCATGAGCAGGGTCAGAGTGCCAAGCATCTATACGGTCTCGTAAGGACTTTGAAAGAGAGGCTATTGTGGTTTTCTTAAGACCGTTATCTTGAAGCTCCCTTACAATGGAACTCTTGAGAGAATCAAAATCTGCTGGCATGTTCTTACTATGGATTTCTGCCTGCCTTTTTGAATAAATTGGAAACAGCTCTTTCTCAGGAACACCTGCCTTTAGACCTTCACTGAAAATGTTGTCAAGCTCCTCGGAATTATTGCTATGGTTCATCCTGTCAATATAAGGCTGTGCCTCTGGAGAAACCTGTTGTTTCTCTTTCTTCTCTTCCTCTTTCTCTTCATTCATGGCATTCATGAAGGAACCTCCTGGGCCTTTCTTCCCAGACTTCTTACTCTTTTTCTCCTCAGGTTCTTCTGTATTCTTGGAAGGGTTTTTAACATGGGAATTGGTAGCAGACTCTTTCCGGGCACTTCCAAGATCCTCAAGTATTTTCCTTAAAGCCTCCGCTGCTTTTTTATTGCCACTGTTTTCCAATAAGTCTGCACTTTCCTTCATGTGCTCTACAAATCTGTTATATACATCCAGGTTATCCATAAGAGCCTCCTCCCATGAGGTGACAGCAGAACTTGATACTGCAGCATTTAGGTCTGGAGAAAGCTGGCTTGCTTGTTCCTGAAACTCTTGGAAGAATTGAGAGCCTTTTTCAAAGTCACTAATAAGGTTTTTGATATCCTCACTGCCTTCTTGCTTTGCTTTCTGTAAGGCTGCTTGTGTCACCCTCTGACTGATGGCATTACTTTCTTTCAATACCTGATTCAATTCTGTCATATTGTTTACCCCTTGTATTCTTAACGCTAAATCCTTGGCTTTATTGTCCAGCTCCTTTTGATTTAGCCTGTCCTCAGATTGGGCAAAGGCTTTATTGATCAAGGTAGGGTCACCTAAATACTCTCGAACAGTCTGGTTATATTCCTTCTTTAGGCTTGCAATCCTGTGCAAGCCGTCTACATTACTTACTAGTCTATCTGTAATGGCACTTTCCAAGCCAAGAGCCCTTATGGCAGCCTTTAGAGTCTTAGTATTCAAGGGATTTGCAAGGATACCTTGGGCTTCTTCGGAGTTAATACCTCTTTTACCTTCCCTTTGGTCCGTGTAAGTCTTGCCCTCAGCATTCCGACCATATCCCCTATCAAGGGCTTTTTGCTCTTTCCTAGTAGCATCCTGCTCTCCAGTAATCAATTCAAATAGGCTTACCAGATTATTGTTTATCTTTGATGCCAATTTTGCATCTTGGAGATTTTTCTTTGCAGTAGCTACTTTCTTTTCTGCCCCAGGTTTGTCGGATGCAGTCTTTAAAGACTCCTCAGCCTTCTTCAAAGCCTCCTCTGCCTTTTTAAGTTCCGCTTCAGTAACAGCCTTGATTTTATCCATAAGAGGCTGCACAGGAACTAATGTATTCACTAGATCCTCCGCCATATCATCACTCCTATGTTCCCAATCCAGTATTTTAAATCTTAGGTTGGAGAGGAAGTTTATCTGGTCATCCGTCAGTTTACCATCTGTTTCTATGTCTATATCATTCCTTATCTTCAAATAGTCATCAATGCCCCTAAGCATATTCTCCCTATTACGGTTAAGCACCTCCCGCATCTTGTCTGGATTAGTTACATCCATCTGGCCATTTATGTCAATAAAGGGGCCTTCCTGTCTGTCCTCATATTTTTTAGCACCAGACTCGTCATCTTGAAGCCTTTTGTTTACATCATCTAGTTCCTTCTGTATGGCTTGTTTTTGCTGATTAGTCTGTTCTACCTTTTGGTTCCTATCCATAATCTGCTGCTTTTCCCTAAGCAGACCATTCTGCTTTGTTCTAAGCCTTGCAAGATCTTCATTAAGGGTATAGATAGTATCTGGGTCTGGATTCTGAGACAATTTCTCATGGATCTCCCCAATTTGGGAAGTCACCTGATTCAACTTGTCCTCCACTTCGTCTTGGTTTTCCAGATTGGTATCTCTCCAGTCCTGAAGGATTCCTTCCAGCTCAGACTTCCTTGCTCCATCCTGCTTCCTTTGGTCATCAGCGGTAACTGTCCTTGAGGTAAGCTTGACAATGTCTTTCAGCTCATCATCTGAATAATCCTTATTGTATCCCACAAGCTGTTTAAATTCCTCAAGATGGCCTGCAGAAGCTGCAGCATTGATATCAGCAAATAACTTTTCGGCATCCAAATCCTTATAGAAGTCCTTATCCTTATTCTCCAATGCTACTCTAAGAGCCTTATCATAGTCATCATTCTTTCTAAGGTAGTCATACAATGCCTTGAACTTAGGATCCTTAACTCTATTATTAAGATATTCGGCAATATCATGCTCTTTCTTCCCCATATCCATATAGTCCTGGTAGTTCCCAATGAGGCCTCCAGCCAATCCTACAGGTTTTCCCTTTCCCAAATAGGCATTCTTTGTCTGGCTACCGAATACAGGCATGCCTACCATACTACTGACGGCACCAATCATATACTCTTCCCATGCTTGTGAGTCTTGGAGATTTTCCGCAATAGACTTGCTCATTCCAGCCATAAAGTCATCCACATTGACTTTAGAGTCCTCACTTTTGCCTGACTGCAGGTAACGGTCAATAGCCGCATCTACAGCATGACCAGAACCTTCGGATGCCATTCTTTGAGTAAGTTCTTCCATACCTTCAGCATTGCTTTTTAGAAGGCTTGTCCTTACTGCTCCCTTCCAAGTCTTATCACTCTTGAGACTGCCATCGGCAAGATTTCCTGAAAGTTTATGACCATTCCATAAACTGCCCAGCTCCCTTCTTGTAGAGTCAAAACCCCTAGTATAGAGTCTTCCGAGCTCATAGGCATTACTAGCAATAAGAATGGGAAGGTTTTGCAGGAGGTCTATATTACCCATAGTAGCTCGACCCTTTTCAATAGCCTCTAACTCCATTTGATGTTTCTGATCCAATTCCTGCTTCTTCCTGTCATATTCAGCCTGAGCAACAGACCTGGTAAAATCATCCACACCTTCATCATTAAGGGCTGCAAAGCTTTGGTCAAGCTCTCTTAAGGAGTCTGTATACTCATCATTGGCCTTCCTAATCCTGCCTTCTGCCCAGTCTTTAGAGTTATTCAAGGCTTCAATAGCACCCTCATTGATGGCAGAACCTACTGCACCCACTGTCATAGTAGTGGCCCTAGTTGCCTTGGTGATATCATTTATCTTATCCAACCCTTCTTTTAATACAGCACCTCTCTCTGCTTCAGTAAGCTTCGCTTTGGTAAGCAGGTCATCAAGATTATCACCAGTTCTGGCAGCCTGTCCTCGCAACTCCCAAAGTCTGGAAGCCATTCCTTGCCGAGTTGCCATCTGGGCCTCCCTAGCACCTTTTACAGCTGCTTGTCCAAATTTACCAATGGCAGAAGATGCAGGAATACCTCCATAGAAAGCTCCTACCATAAAACCCAAATTCTTGATAAGTTTGTCTCCAAGGAAATTGGCATTGAAATCAAAGGCTCCTTCTTGCTCTCTTTGAGTATAGTAGTTAGGCATGAAGTCCTCAGAGGCATCATTGATTTTCTGAAGGGCATTAGTGATGGGATTGTCCCATAGGCCATGGAGGAAAGCGTGCCAGCCTTCACCCTCCTCAGCATCGGAAGCATCTGCAATTCCCTGCCCTAAACCATAAAGAAGGCCTGCTGTCTCCAAGGCAGTAGTTGCAGCTAAGACACCTGCCTTTCCTACACCATTGGCAATCTTAGAGTACCAAGGCTGGTTCTCAGCTCTGATATCACCAAGTCTGTTCCAATCCTGTTCTCCTACAACAATACCTTCATCGAAGGAACTTCTACCCCAATAATCCTGGTCTCCAGTTCTTGTTTTTTGGGAAATAAGGGAAGAAGACTCAAGATAGTCCCCAACAGTTCCCACTCTATTATAATAATCCTCAATGCCTTGAGCAGGACCAATACGATTTTCCTTTGCCAACCGTTCATTGATATCAGACTCCTTGGCAATAAGACTGGGATCTATTCCCTCCAAATTGAATTGGTTCATCTTCTGAAGATCCCTGGCGGTAAACTTGCCTGTCTCTGTTATATCCTTTGCTTTTGTAGCCATACTCCTTTACTTATATAATCCCTCTTCTACCTCTGATTCTTTTATCTTGGCCGCACCCAAACTTGATAAGAAGTTCTTATGCCCACTATTTCTAGCCCTTACAATAGCCAGGCTAATCGGAATAATATTCCCGTTTGCATCCTCCACATATTGCTTGCCTGCCTGTTTTTCCTTTTCAAGCTCTGCAGCATAGTTATTCAAACCTTCGATAAGGCCTGAACGATCCTTATTAATGTATGCTTGAGGAATATTGAGAGTAGTTCCATCATTCATCTTCACCTCTAGATAGTTGCCATGTATACCAGTCACTGTCTGAGCATACGCTATGTCGGAATCCTTAAGTTTGGTTATATCGACCTTATCCTTAGCCTCACTGAATCTGTATGAATTGCCTTCCTTGATTCGTTCATTATTGGTAAGCTCATTTCCTTTTGCCAATGATTTCACAACAGCCATTACATCCTTGTAATCTTCAGGATGAATCCTTCGGATAGTCTCTGTAGCCGTATTAGTGTCATATGTATCATTGGCTTTTGCCACAAATGTATCAAGTACTCTACTCTGCTCAGGACCTGGTTTACTATCAGCCATAGAACTAATACCCATTTTGTCAACAAAATCCATAAATTCCCTACCATCATACAATGGTTTTTCCCTAGAACCAAACTTATCCAAGTGATTAGCCCTAGTTAATGCTTCAGCTGGTGTCTCATAGGGATTTTTCAATTTGCCATTCTTAACATCCTCAGGTAAATGCTTGAACCAATCTGCTGCTGCTTTATACCTTTTCTTACCTTCAGAAGTCATGTGCCATAAGCCATTCTCTGTCTTGTAGAAGTACTTCTTGAATTCATCCCAATCACCCTTCGCTTTCATTTGCTCAACCATTTCTGTGGAAGTTCTTACAGGTCTGGTCTGATAATCTGCAGCTACTTCAGGCATACTGTTTGCAGCCGCTTCAGCAGCCATACGTGCAAGTTCCTTTTTGTTTCTAAAATCAGCCTCCAACTTGGCAGCCTCATCAGTGTATGTTTGTATCTGCGTCTGTCCTACTGCCTGCCATAATCCCTGTCTTGCATAATTATATGCCTGGTTAAGAGTCCCTCTGTCTGCCCACTGTGGAATACCAGAATCGGCCATGACATTATCCACCATGGAGTTGAGTATTCTGGAACTCTTGGGACTATCAGGATTATGAATGGCCTGCCATACCTCCTCTGCTGTGTAGCCATGCTCTTGGAGCCATGTCTTTGTAAAACCATCAAGAGCCTTCCCATTTCCATACTCTCTAAGTGACTTGGCTATTTGGGCAGCAGCAGTCCCTACCTGCTGGGTGAGAAGGGCACCACTGTAGGACTCATACCCTAACTGAGGATTCTTGAGATAGTCATCCAATGATGTAACATCCGCCCTCCTTGAGAGTAACAAGGTGGGATTCTGAAGAAGGGCCTTTCTCTGCTCATCAGCCTGAATCTTCCTATTGGCATAGGCCTGCTCAATAGGCGCAATCTCAGCAGCATATCTTCTCTTGAGATTGAGCATACTCTTCCTTGACAATGGATTAAGACCTGTTTGTGCCAAGGATGCAGCCTGACTCCTCAGATCATCTGCATACCTCTTATACTGTGCATATGCTATAGGGTCTGACTCTTCATTGGCCATCCCTTCCCATATACTTGCTTTGGTGTCAAGTTCACCAAGTGCATCCTCCAAGGCATTGTACTCTTGGGTGTACATTGCCAAGGGCTTCAACAAATCATCAAAGCTCCTATTCTGAAACTGGGTATTCGCTACTAAACTATAGTTCGGCATTATCTACCTCCTTTCTTACTGAGTTGTCCTCCATATTTTCCTCTCCAATAACTTCCCTTCAAGACACCAGCCCTGTTAAGCCACTTAAGCCTATCCATATCATAGCCCTCTTCTCCAATCTTCCTTGCAGATTCAGCCAGATTCGTAGCATTGAGGCTTATCGCATTACTCTTGTTCCTGTCAATATCCTCCATCATCGACAGTCCAGCAAACCTATATCTGTTTGCATTATCCCCAGCATGTAGCAGAGCATTCTGATTGGCCTTCTGGGCCTCCATATCCAAAGCCATGTAGGTCTTGTCCAAGTTGTTGTTGACATCAAGCACCTTCATCCTCCTGTCAAAATTCTGGAGTTGTGCTGCCGCATCAGCCTGACCCAAGGCATTATTGGTATTATAGTCAAGTCCTAATTGGCCTGCTATCATAGCCCCTTGGTTTACACCACTATTCCTGATACCCCTTGCCACACTGTTTGCCTGTGCAATCAAAGGTGCCTTCTGCAGCCATGGGTCTACAGGAATATATGTGGCATAGTTGCCTCTATAGTCAGGGTGTACCAGTGATGGGACACCTCCAGAACCTATATTGGTCACTGCCCCCGCCCTACTGTAGTCTGCAGGAGTCAACGCATTATAAAGCAGTCCTAAGCCGTTGAATGCCAAAGGTGCATACCTAAGCTTTGAGATATTGCTGGTTTCCATTTCTGCAGGATAATCAAGTGTATTGACATCTTTCTCATCCCATTTGAATCCATCATCATAGGTAAAGGAATCAAGCAGCCCTTCCTTGGTCAGGGGGTTACCGTCCTTATCCAACTCAGGGTCTCCCCAGATGACTTGCCCGTTATAGCCTATCATCCTGTCTCCCATCTTCTGGTCTATAGGCTTATAGCTTTCCAGTTCTGCAAGCAATGCGGCCTTCTTATCCTTGTCTGTCTCTGCTTCCCAAAGAGCTCTCTTCTTGTTATACTCTTCATCAGTCAGGAATCCAGGAATAAGGTCATCCACCATGTCTCCAGTATAGTCCTTGTTGATCCAGCCCTTCCTGTTGGCACTGTTTATCTTGGCCTTATAAAGAATCTTTCCATCATCCGACATCCTATAGAGCCCCTTATTGGCATCAAAGAGTTCATTGGCCTTGGACTTCCTTTGTCCTTCCCTATAAGTCCTGCGCGCCCTATCCTCCTGGAACCTCCTATAGATATTATTAAAGGCATTCATGTTTGCCTCAGCATTGTCAGGATCGAACTTAAAGCTCTTCCTCATATTTTCCTCAATCCACTCATCGTCCATACCAAGAGCCTTAGCCTGCTGATAGAACCAATCTTCATCATAATGTCGGAGCAGTCTGCGGTTGGTCTTCTTGCTGATCGGACCTGCAAGGGCAAGAATGTTCTTATCCTCACCAGCTCTTGACAATACTCCTCCCAAGGCAGACACGTTTGCCTGCATCTCCTCAAAGGAAGGGCCTCCTTGAGCTGCTATCTGCTGCTGCATCATAGCTGCTTCCTCAGGAGACATCTGCTGATCCATAGCAGCCTGTTGCTCCATAGCAGCCATCTCCTCAGGTGAAGGCTGTTGCATTGCCTGCTCTTCTGCCATAGCCTGCTCCTGAGCCATCTGTTCCTGTTCTGCTGCCTGCTGCATGAGTGCAACCTTCTCTTCATCACTAAGGGCATTGAATGCCTCCTCAGCCCTCTCAGCCTCCATCTCCTGCTTCTGTCTCTCCTGTTGGTCTGCCAAATCCTGCATCTGGGCTTTCAAGGCAGCAGCACTGATGGGGTCGTTAGGCCTTTCCTCAGACTCCTTCTCAAGCTTCTTGGCCATATCAGCATAGGTGATGTCCCTATTCTTGGAAATATGGAGCATCTTCTTTGCCTCTTCATCGAGATGTATCCTTCTGGAATAGACATATTCATTAAAAACCACCTCGCCTTCCTCGACCAAGTTGGGCACCCCGTTCTGGTCAACACCCATCTGTACACCATCATTTACATTTTCCTCATGGGAGCCTCCAGCATCAATGTGGGTGGCACCATCGCCCCAGTCAGAGCCATGACTCTGGAGTACTCCTCCTAAGGCAAACAGTGTATCCTTGCCATTGTCGAACACTCCAACAGGCTCTACCGTAGGAGTACTGGCTGTCTTGAGACTTCCACCATAGGCAAACAGTGGCATACCAGGCTCCTCAATGAGTCTGTTCTCAGCCATCTTGCCCCTCTTCTTTCTCTTCATCTTGCCACCAGCAGCAAAGGAAGGTGCTGAGAATGGAAACCCTCCAAACACATTGGTGGTAGGTATCTTGTCCTGGGTCTTCTTCTTGCCATTCAGATAGGCAAGCCAGTCCTGGCTATTAGCGTAGTCTATTGCACTCATATATCTTATCTTTTTACTTTCCTTTTTCTCTTAGGTCTTGTGAGGTATCCTCCGAATGCAGAGTAGTTCCTCAAGAAGTTTTCAACTTGGTCATCCTGAAGGTTCTGCACATTATTCAGAATGCTCCTGTCTGCCCATGAATAGGCATTGGCCATCCTCCTTGCAAGTTCTGCATTCTTCCTGTCTGCCTTACCTCCAGAGAACCAACCTCCTTCATACACATCGGTAGCAGTGGCAGATGCAGGTCCCTTGATGTCATCAAATGATTCTGCATTGGACATGAAGTTCTGGTTGGATGCTATGCTTGCATCAGCAGCAGCCTTCTTCTCCTTATCTTCTTTAATACCAAATGCTGCATTAGTAAGACCTCCAATGACCTTCAGTCCAGCACCTGCTGCCATAATCCAAGGATTACCAGTAGACACACCTGCTTGGAATACTCCTACACCTGCATCTCCCAAGGCATTACCTACAGCAGATTCCCTTCCACCTGCAAGCTGATGTACAGGATCCATTACATCAAACAATCCCCTCTTATTGGTCTCTGACTGTCCTATGCTGCTTGCCACTCCCAATAATGCACCAGCAGCTGCAGTACCTGCTCCTCCTTTACCAAAGAACCCATTGGAACCTGATGATGGAGCATTTTGAGTACTCTTTATTACTTCACCTGCACCGCCAAGTTGCTTTGTATACCCAGAAGAGTCTGTCAATACAGGCTTTTGATAATTTGCACTACTAAAAGTAAAAGTGCTGCCTCCCGGCAAGGGTACATTAAATGTATTATCTGCCGTCATCATGGAAGTACCTCCATAAGTTCCTCCGTTCTGATGCTTGAAAAAGTCACCTCCACCCCCAAACTTAAACAGGTTCTCATCCTTCGGCATGAAGGCAGCCTTGTTGAACTTGTTGACTGTCCTCACCTTACCCTCATGGGAAGGCCTCTCTTCCTTGACTGGAGAAGTGAACACACTTTCCTCATAGTCATCCTCCTTGGGGAGGAAGGCTGCCATATTGTATTTGGTAACTACCTGTACTCTACCGTCTTTCATTCCTAAGAACTATTTTATTGCAAAGGTAAGTAAATGGTTTAGAAAGTCTGTATGCTTAATGGCCATAATATAAAAAGGTAAGGAAATCCTTAAGATTCCCCTACCCACAACAAATCAACTAATATAAAAAGAATCACCAAACTTCTACGCAAGCAGCACTACCAAGGTCAGGATGATACCACAGACAATCTCTGCCACCAGCTTCTTATGCAAGCAATCAGTCAGGAAAGTGTATATGAGGTATCCTGTCCATGTAAGCAGTACATATGGGCATAACAGCAATGCAAGTGTATTGATGCTTATGGCAGACATGAGTGCCCCAGTAAGATGTATTTCCTCACTGTCCTTGTTGGTGATGGGAGTTACTGCCACTATGGCCAGTCCCACCTCAGTAAGCCACAACAGCCACTGTAGATTCTCAGGGAGCCTGTCTATGCAGGACAGCCATGTGGTGATGCCATACACTGCAAGAACACCTGCAAAGATGTACTCCCACTTGGGAGATGCCTTCACCATCTGACTCAAGGACTTTGGCATCCTCTTGTAGATGATTCTCCACACAAGCACTGAGGCCAAGGCTATCAAGGTTGCTGCTACAGTCAATGTCTTCATAGGTCTATAGGAAATATGATACTACAATGTCGTGTATTTCAGTTCTGGGCATGGTATCTGCTGCATCCTTCTGAAGCTTGAGGTACAGCCAAGGGTTCCTCATCCTGTCCAGCCTGCGTGGCTTGGTCTTCCTGAAGATGCCCAATGCAGCATCAGTATTGAGTTCTGCATTGTCTCTAGGAATGTCACACCTCCATATCCTGAACTTCCTCTTGAGAGTACCATTGTTGTCAGTAGTATGATGCCTGAACTGGTCATGGCCTCTCATATTTGCAAGATTCGCAATACCATGCTGGTACTCATTCCATGTCTCCAAGGAGTCAAAGGGGAGTGCAGGGGTGAACTTGCCTGTATAACGATTCAACTCACCATCACCATCTACACTTGCCCTGAACTCCAAGTTAGTGAATATCTTGTCAAACTGAGGCTCAGGATTGCCTACTAGTGTCATCCAGTAAGACTTACTTTCTCCAAAGAACTTGCAGTACTCTCCGCCCTGATGCTTCCAAAGAGCAGTAGTATATTCCACATGCGGCTTAGTATCCACACCCTCCTTCTCCTCTGTACCAACCTTGAGCCACAGTCCTGTATCCTGCAAGTTGCAGAGATACGAGGTCTCTCCATAGTCATAGAATGATGTGAATGTACCCAGTCTCTCTGAGAATGCCAAAGCTGTCTGCTTGTTGATGAACAGTATATCCTGATTCAACTTGTCATAGTATGCGACAAAGTTCTGGAACCCATTTACAAATATCTCAGTATCATCATTTTTAATCAAGTAGTCATAGGGAGTCCAATCGACAGAGCTGTCTGGGATATTCTCCTTGCACCATGTATTCATGCCTAAAGAGCCTGACAGGTTATTCACTTGCCCATTGAACATGAATATCCCCTTATTGACGGAATCCATGAAGTAGATGCCCGAAGGTGTCTTGACCAGACTCCATTTGTTGCTGCATCCAATGGTGTCACTCTTATAATCCTTACCCTGTACCTTTCCAGAGTTGGCTATCTCAATGGGCACCCCATCGGCTGCATTGATCTGCACATTGTCATTGTAGAGAATCTGGGATATACCCATATCCTGGAAGGAGAACAGATAGTTGTTAAACCTAATGAGCTTCCTGACAGTACCCTTGTCACCATCAAGCTCAAGGATTGATGCCAGTGTCACATTGGTCCACATGTCAACATCAGCACCTGAGGTCTTCGTCTTTGACCATGTTATCTGATTGGGGTATTTCTTTAGCTTGTAGAACTCATCATCCTGTATCCTGTAGGTGAAGAAGTTGTTCAACTGGGAATACACTGGGTTGAGTAGGTTGAAGTTCTGAGGTGACATATAGAGATTGCTCAACTGTCCTCTGTTCCTATCATACCTACCGTCAATGTTGACATAGGTCTCAAGCATGAAGGAGCCTATCTCCACCACCTGATTGATGTCCTCAGGAGTGAAGGCATAGGTCTTCAGGCAATCCCACCTCTGATAGTAGGTATCACCCCAAGAATATTCAAACTCCACATCCTTGAATGCAGGTTCGTCCTGAGGGCCTTCCCAAAGCCTGACAGGCTCTCCGCAAGGAATCCATAGCTGTTCATGCAGGATGTCCTTGGAGTTCCCACCGAAGGCCTTGGCTCTCTCAATGTTTCTTCTGAGCTCCAATATGGGGAGGCACCCTTCCGTATTGTATGTGGCAAGACTGCTGCTTCCAGTAAGCACCAGATGCGGAGTGGACTTATACTTCATCCTTACCTGTCCTTTGCTTAATACAGTATCTGTATACTCATCACCGAGGTCCTGACCAAAACAAGTGTCCATCCGTTCCCATGAATCCCCTCCAAAATACCAAGCACCCTTGTCACTCGTTTCACCTGTCTTATTGTTCTTGGCAAAAGTCTTCCAATATACCTTGTCAGTAAACTGAGGAGTAGGGGCATATTCATCGTCAGGGTCTTTGCATATGGAGAAGTACAGGCCATCAGGCTCATCTGGAATAAGCATGGTGTCTATGTTGCCCATATAGATGTTGGAGCCCTTGCTGTCCTTCAAGTCAAGCTTTATTATCTCAGGCTCATTACTGTAGAACAGCTGTGCCTTGAATCCAAGGGATGACTTATCCCCTTCGAATTCAAAGACAGAGTTGGTCACCCTGAGATTGGATATGATCTTCTGCTTGAGTACAGCTGTCTGCACACCGTATCCAGCAGGTCTGGAAATATCGTTGTTGAGGGAACCTGTCCTATTCCAAGGATAGACCATCCACTTCATGGGAACACTCTGGGATACAAAAGGCTTGAACTTCTCCTCCTTCTCGCCTGTACTGTCATTGACAGCATAGTCCTCGTAGAACAACCCTGCTATGATGCCTGATGCATCACCCCTGACAAAGGACTTCTTGATGAATCCAGAGGCATTCTTACTGATGGTTGGAGTCTCTGTCCGTATGTCTATGTCGGAGAGGGTCCTCACAAAGGAGACATTACCCACCTGATAGGCATCCAGACCACCAGAGCCATAGTCAAAGGCAAGCATGCTGTCATCAAACACAATGTCAGGCACATGGTAGGTAAGTGTCCTCCACTCCACTTTGAACTTGTTCCCTGGATTGAATGAACCTTGAACCTCAGTTCTCTTGATGTAGGTTGGATTACAACCTTGTACTCCATCGACAGTTATAGTCCATACGGGACCCGATATTACTGCCAAAGTAGAGGAACTTCCAGCATTCATGTACCCAATATAGTCACCAGGGGCACTGGCAGGAACATTGGTGTCCTCACTGTATTTTGTATTAGAGTATCTAGGCCTGAAGAACCATGAGGATTGTGCATATATGCTTTTGGTCTGCAATTCATCAGAGCTTCCCTCACCTCTATTGTTGAGAGTATACAGTGTAGGACAGGCTACACCTTGGCAGATGACCTTCCTGTTCTGCATGTCTGGGTAGACCACTACAGCCCTGACTTTCCTGTATCCTTCTTCTCTATACAGCCTCTTAGCCTCCTCACTGGTAATGAGGCCTTTTATGGTTGGAACAGTGACTGTCATATCCGCCTTTGGAGATTCTATTACTTCAATGGTCTCCACTGGGGCATCTGCATCTTCCCCACTCCTGGTAGCAGCTGGGGTTGGAGCCTTAAGCATACCTTTACTGAGTGTTCTGCTTGTAGTACATACCATATTGCCATATGCCTCTCCCTGCCTAAGTACAAGTATATAGGTACCATCATTGCTGAATGTACCTGACAGCATGTCAACGGCAAACAAAGTACTGTGGTGGTTCTGTCCATCAAAACCATACACTATAGGACTCCTAAGGCTGCTCATGCTGTTTCCAACAAAACTGCTGGCAGAGACAGAGTCACCATTGACCGAACAGGCAAGACTTGAGTACTCTGTCCTTCCTTGGGGAATATAGTAAGTGTCATTACCTGAGATGAACTTTGGTGTATGCATGTTCATTCCGACATACCCACCAGTACCATCTTCCACATATATCCTGAGTTCGCCTGTAATACAGGCATCAGCTCCTGTTTGGTTGTCAATGACAATATTGACACTGACATCACCTGACGGCACATCACCTCCACCTTCTCCCATGGCACTTTTGAAGGATGCATAATCCGACTGGAGGCCACTCATGGCATTAATGATGGGAAGCACCATCGTACCAAACATCCTGCCATACATGACATCAGAATTCCAATGCGCCCTTGCTATAGTCCTGTTCACCGAGAACCTGTATGCATTCCTCATGTACTCAGTAATGCTGGAGGGCTTCATCTGTCCAAGATACATAGCCAATGCCCATACCTGGGAGCTGTGTCCTGAAGGATAGGACTTTCCATAGCTATCACCGGGGAAGTCATCTTGCTCAAGGCCTGCACCCCAAGCATCTGCCTGGTCCCTGGTGTCTGCAAAGAGGGAAGTAAGGCTGCCACACTCGAATCCACCAAGAGCATCTGTCTGGTTCTGCGCCCTGGTCTCTCCTCCTTGGTTACTGCCGCAAGGCCTGATTCTCTTATAAGCTGAATGTGAGGGATACCTTCCATTGTCGGCAATGTCCTTGACAACATCCAAGAACAGCATGGGAGATTTCCTCTCATAGAAAGTCAGCTCCTGAGTGATGCTACTGCCTTCAGCTGTAGCCGTATAGGTTCCCTGGTTGCTGAACAGATAGTCCTGAAGCTGCTCAGAATAGAATGGGCCTGTATATTCATAGACATTACTATCGGCAATACTATCATCAGTTTCACTGAAACGATGCAGTGACACATTATGTCCTACCAATGTAGCTGCTATAGTATTAGTGTACTTCAGTCTTTTCCTACCGAAGAACACAAAGTCAGTGGCCCTTCCTATGACAGCAGACTCAAAAAGCCTCTGGAGCTTCTCCTTATTTCCTGCAAAGGTATAGCCCCCATTGCCATCAGGAGAATATGCTATATAACCATTCAGGGTATCTGTAATGGTATTGTCTATATTGACATCCACCTTGTAGTTATTGGCTTCCCAGAACCTACCTGCCTCTGTAGGACTGTTGTAGTACTGGTCTGAAGACTGTCCATAGGGGAAGCTACTGTAGAACTCTCCTGATGCCCAAGGCCCGAATGCCCCTGGCAGGAAAGCATCAGTGTTGACAAGATAGCCGAGATTCTCCATGGACAACTTGTAGTTGTCAGGTGAATATTCCAGTCCTGACCAGTCACTGGCATTGATGGAATGATCTGCATTGTCTCCCCAGAGCTCAGTCCTCATCTGCTGCATGTCGGAGAAACTCTTGGGTGCCCTGTTGAGGGCATATATGGCTCCTGCAGCATATCTGGCAATCATAGGGTCTCCCTTCAAGGTGTAACCTCCATAGAGGGGAACTTTCTTCCCATCACCAGAGCCATCAATCAAATTATAGGCCTTCTTGAACAATTCCGTCTGTGTGTTGGTATTGGTTCCTGAAGTAGGTGCCAATTCAGACAGGCACATGGCTACCAGCCAAGACTGCATGGCCAACTGGCTTGTACCATTCTTTTCATAGGTGTCATTGGTCCCACGATAGTCACTGCCGTTGTATATCTCAGGATATGTTGTTGCACTGAAGAACGAGTGGGCATTACTGCTCCATTCAGTGTCTGCCAAGTCATAGGCCGCCTTAAGATAGGCATAAGTCAATGGAGTGGCTGTATTGGTGATTTCTTTGGTGCCTGCTGCCTTCAGTATAGGATTGAAGTACATCAACAGTCCATCCAAGTCCTCATCAAACGGCACTTCCTGAGGTGCAGGATCAAATGATTCCGTACATTCAATCGTGTAGGTAGAACTGCTGTTGATGGCAGTTCCTGCTGTAATGGGTGTAAGGACATATCCTCTCTTGGAACCATAGGCCTTGAGTGACACATTGCTCTCCATGCCTAGTTTGGTGTACTCATCCTTTGTGCAGAACTTGAGGCCACTGTACTTCTTGGCATCCAGTATGACTGCCTTGTTATACACATCCTGCATACCTGACTCTATAGTGCGAGAGTCAAAGTTTCCCAATTTCACTGTAAACACGAACTTCCCATCCTTGCCAACCAATGCGAACTTGGCTATGTTGGAGATTACAAGAGGATACTGGCTGTTGTTGGCTATGATGACTTCACGTAGTTCAAAGTCATAGGTTCCCTCAGGTTCCTCCTTGACATTGGTGACAGCCTCAGGCGAGATGTCTATCTCCACATTCTCAAGGAATACAGGATCACTCCACCTACCATGCTCATCCTGGAACTGCACACCACATCTATAGAAGTTGCCTTTCTTGAAGCCTGCACATGGAACACTCTCCTCTTTGGTGGCATCTTTATATGAGGTAAGCTGATTAGCATACTCATAGCTGTCGGTAGACACTACATTGGGATAGAATGTCCTTGTGGATGTCTCCAAGCTGACCCCTGCCTTAGGATGTTTGATGCTAGGTGTGACAATGTCTCCCATGAACAGTGTTCCATCCTTCTGCTCCATAGTGCCTACAAGAATACCATGTCCCCCCTTGTAGAGAAGTTCTGTAGGATCTATGGAATCACCTGCTGTTCCAGTATCCGTGAAGCTGACGCTCTTAGGTTCTTCAGCCACCTCAATGTCCTGAATCCTCTTGCACATTGGAGTGCTGTTGATGCTTGTCCTCTGGATGGAGTATATCCTCAGGTAGTCGAAGTTGCTGTCTGGCTTGTCTACAGTAATCCTGAACACATTGTCCACCTTGTCCTCAGGAGAGGCTCCCCTATCAGCATAAGAGATATAGTACAGTGGTGTAGTATAGAATATATTGGATTCCTGCCCATATCTATTATAATAGGTGAAGGCATACTGGATGACACCAGGTGCGAACATTCCCCCTCCGCCAAGTATCTTCTTTACATGGATGTCCTCATTCAGCTGTAGGGTCGGTATAAAGTCAAAGGAAGTGTTGGTGTATCTGCCTATGTGCCCATCATTCTCTGGGGCAATGTTGATGAGCCTAGGCTGGTTGATGCCGTCTGTCCAGTACACCTTCTGGATATGGTCACTCTCAAAGGACACAAGGGTCTCAAGAGGATGTTCCACCATGAAACCCAGATTGCCCTTCTCAAGACCACTGTACAACACCTTGGCTACCATGCTGTTCTTGTCCGTCCCCTCATACTTAAGCCTTACGATGGAGTCATAATAGTCCTTGGTGCCCTCATCCCAACACTTCGTCAGAAACAGTATAAGGAAATGATTGAGTACAGCAGTGCCTACCACACACCCATTGATGAAATTCTCCACTCCCACTATGCCTCTGGAAATGGTGATGGGACTTGTGCCCTTCTCATTCACCCAGCTCATGAGAGTGTTGCCTTCATTGGTGGAGAGCCTGAGGTTCATGTTCTCAAAGGCAAACTCCTGATTGAATGCAGAGACACTCATGTCCCTATTCATTCCCTTGGTCTTGAATCCAACCTGCTTCTTCATACCGTCTTTAAAAATTATATGGTCAGCTTATAGTTACCTCCATCCTCAAACACAATGTCTGGATCCATGTTGTCTGCCAACACAGCCTCTGAGTTGCCGTCTACATACAGCAATATATTCCTTGGCCTGTCTGCCACTGGGAGCAAGTCAGGGACAAGACAGTTCCTGCCTCTCAAGGCAATCTCTGAGTTAGTGGCATCCACACTGAACACCTTGGAGCCTCCAGCAGGAATGGTGACAGCAGAAGAGCAGAATCTGATGTGTCCTGTCCTGTTGTATGCACCTTCCCATCCATAATAGTTGCCCTTCTTGTCAGGGTTGGCAAGCACAAACACCATATCCCCATCAAGGGTTATATCATTGGGAGTGGTATTCTCTATGGTAAGCTTGAACTTGACATCTCCTTGGACACCATTCACAACAGCTCTCTTGGTTGCCTCATATCCATCATGAAGTCCCTCCATGGCATTGAGTATGGGCAATATCATGGTACCGTAGAGCCTTCCAAGGATACAGTCACTGTTCCAATGGAACCTTGCAATGCTCCTATTGACTGAGTACTCATAGGCCCTCCTCATGTAGTACTGCATCTTGTCTGGTGACATCTGCCCCAGCATGAGTGCCATGGTGATGATTTGTGCTGAATGGCCAGACACATAGCTCCTTGGAGAGTCTGCTGCCCATCCATCCTCACCTGCAATCTTATCCCTTTGGGCATCATTGTCAGCTACAATGGAGGCAATGGAGATGTTGTATATCTCATTCTCCGCAGCACCATGTGTACTGCCGAGCTCTCCACCTTCCCTAGTAGGTCTGCAACCAGGTCTGCATCTTCCGTAGTTAGGATCCTGGGTTGGGAACCTGCAGTTGTCTGCTATGTCAAGCACTGTCTTGAGGAACATCTCCTCAGTGGTTTCATTCCCATCTGCATTGTATCTGTATATTCCTGCCAAGTCAGAGAATGGTCCGTCAATGACAAGGTTGCTGTCAGCATCCTCCTCAAACACATACCTTGGATAGCCATCAACAACAGGAAGTCTGTTGTTCTCAAGCACAAGGATTACAGGCTTAGGTGTACCGAACATATAATTATAGGTACAGGTAACTGTGGCTGCCGCATTGATGAGCCTGTCCTTCTTCTCATCAGAGTAGCTGTTCCACTCTGACAATGGAGTCTGTGCCATCATGTTCCAATGGTCTACCATATGCCTGTTGATGGCTTCATCAGCCAAGTAGTTGCCAGTAGCAAGATGATACTGCCATGAAGGCTGCCCATCCTCCCAAGGCTGTGCCAGCTCACACACTGTAGTACCTTCAATTCTTGGGCCTGGAGCATTGGGAAGGAATACCTGAGTGTTGACAAGGTATCCCAGATTCTGCATCATATAGCCTCTTCTACCCAAGTCATCTGTCAGCATGGTATTGGTGTATCCCAAGTCCTCCCATGAGGAACCACTGATGGGCAACCCACCAAGCTCTTCTCTCAAGAGGTCAATGTAGCTGAATGTCTTAGTACCCCTGATAGTGGCATACACACATCCTGCTGCTAGCCTTGCAATCATGGGGTCTCCCTTGACTGTATACTCATCATAGAGTGCGACTGTTATTCCTCCGCCCAAGTCAAATGCCTCGCGGAACAATGCTGTCTGTGAGTTGTAAGACTCACTGTAGAGAGGTACAATCTCAGTAAGGCACATAGCCATCAGCCATGAGGTCATGGCATTCAGTGTGAGGAAGTTCTTCTCATAGCTGTCATTGTCTCCATGATAGTCATACACCTCAGGATATGTCTTTTCACTGAGGAAGTCATGGGCATTGGTGTTCCATTCATCCAGAGCTGCATCATACATCTCCTTGAGGTATACCCAAGTCTCAGTACCTTCAAACACTGCATTGAAGCCATATTTCTCCAACACAAGGTTGAACTCCTCGATGAGGTCAGGGAAGCTGATTGCTCCTGAAGGGTCTTCAGGCTGTTCAGGTACTTCAGGTTCTGGCATAGGCTGATTGGCCCTGACCTTGATGGTCAGTTCCTCACCTGGTTCCAGTATTAGGGTCTTTCCATTTATCTCCATTGTCGTAATGTTTTGATTCTGATTAAAAAGAGGAAACCTACATCACCTGTCAGTCATGCAGATTCCCTCCCATCCTGTGCGCAAGTATTAGAGATCACTATCTTCAATCATCCACTCAAGGAACTCTGCCTTTGCAAGAGGCCAGTTATTACCTAACAGCAATGAGCTTACAGCACCTTCACTGAGTGGCTCAAACTCAACCTCAACCTCCTTGTCTGCCAGTTCTCCCAAGGCAGCCTCCATCAGCTGGTTGGCCTTCAACACTGTCTGGGCACATTCCTTGTATTCCTCACTCTCAAGGTTTTCACCTGATGTCTTGAATCCTTGGAACTTCTTGAATGCCTCTGCAAACTCTGGAGTGATGAAGCTCTTGATGGCATCACTCTTGTCCCCAAGGAACTTGACTGCTATGGGCTTCATCAGTCTGGAAATCTTCCAGAGGGCAATCTTGTCCTTATCTGATAAGCTCTTGTAGTCTGCACTGCCTATAAGCTCGTAGGCATTTGAAATCACTTCTGTCCTTACATTCTTCTTCATACTCTACTCTTCCTTTATATAGCTTTGATTATATGGTTCTATCATTTATTTTGAGGTTACCATGTATGACAATGGTATCTCCCTCAAAGGTAATATAACCATTGGCACTATTGCCTACTGTACTCTTATCAGTTAATACAGCACCATCAGTCTCATTGGTTCCCATGTTGCCATTTGCATCAATGCCATACTCGTCTCCAGTCTGATTTGTCTCTGGATTTCCTACAGTATTAAACCACCTGATAACACTATCTTTATTGAAATCCAGATAGGAAGGACCGTTTAGGTTCTGGGTTGGAAGCATGATTTGGCTAGAAACAATCTTGGGAGCATCCAAGTAGTAGTAGTTAAATCTGCACCTAAGACCGGGCTTAGACATAGTAACATCTCCTGCATTGTTTATTTGGAAATTACCAAACAGAAGCTCCATGCCAAGAATCTTATCACTACCTGGCTCCTTGTAGGTATGTATTAACATACGGTCATAATAGTCAGAACCCTGTCTTTTACCATCTCCAATAATGATGTCCGATACTTTAACCCTAAGACTTTCCATTGCAGCATTGATCTGGTCAGCTGTAATGTCTATCTGTGAGCCGTCAATCACAATCCTGTTAGCTATAGCCTGTATAATGTCAGCCCTTTCCACAATGCTGGAAATACCATTCTCAACTATCAGGTCTATTGCAGCCCTTGCACTGGATGTATTGTCTCCACTCTCAGCAAAGAGAGTTGTGACTGCCCTATCAAGAGAAGCAGTTGTAATAAGACCGCCAGTACTGATACGACCATCTATCTCATTCCTTACTTGAGCAATAAGACGAGCTGTAGACACATAGTTTCCTTCTATATCATCCACTCTGGCCTCAAGAAGTGCCAAAGCATCCTGCAAACGAGCCTTGTCACTAGCAGTAGCAAACAGCTGTGCAAGTGAGCCATTCGCACCTGCCTGAACCCTAAGCTGGGCAGTCAACCACTTCAATACAGTCTTATCATCAGCAGTCAATGCGTATCTTGTTTTAAGCTCTCCAACAGCAGTACTCAATTCACCAAATTCATTCTGGATGAAAAGATTCAACTGTGACTGCAGAGTCTCATAAAGACCTTGATTGTCCTCACCGATTCTCCTGAGGCTATTAACTGCTGCCTCAAGGTCGTTGTATTTGGTATCAAGGTATGCCCAGCCTTTGCTTACTCCGTCAGCTCCAAGGACGCCTACAGAGATAAGGTAGCTCTTGAGTGTTTCATACCATCCTGCCTGCCAGCCACTGATGAAGTTCTTGCCAGCAAGGATTTCTTCAACCATATCCTTGATGCCTGCTTTCTCCCTCTCAAGGATATTGTCAAGATTGGATTTAATCAAGTCAATCTCCCTGCGGAGTTCCCTGTCATCATAGCCATCTGAATCAGAATCACTACCAGAGCCACCCTTGCCTGGTGCATAGATGGCATAGTCCTGAACACCTACCCTGATGGTAGCAATCAAGACACCATTCGTATACACTGGAGTCACCCTCACATTGCTGTATCTTGAACCACCTGAGTTGATGAGTTCCTCAAGGGTTGAGAGCTTGCTGGTGTTGCCTTCCATCTTTGAGATAATGTCCCAAAACAGACTGCCCACACGTACAGCAGAGTTCTTGCCCTCAAGAGTCTCATTCTTGATTATATTGGCTCTGTTCAAGAGGTCACTTGTTGTCGTACTCATATTATCTATTTTTATCAGTTATCAATTTCAGCAACAAAGTTATTCATTTAATTCCTCAGACTGAGGAGGTTAAGCCTTTTACTAAGGCACTTATAGTAATTCTGGTAAGCATCAATGCTTCCTCAGATACTTTATGCTGCCAAGATAGTCTTAAATTTTTCATACTCTTCTTTTGTTATGTATTCCCATTTATAACCATACATTTTATGGAATATTCCCCTGCAGCATTTACTGATAGTACTACTATCAAATCCATGTTTCCTTGTAATACTCTTACCACTTATATAGACTTCTACAGGTATATTCTCTACTGTTGACTGTAAAATATAAGTACCATGTATTTCTTTGCGCTTATTTAAATCCTCCTTCATCTTTTTTATTTCTGACTCAAGCTTTCCTTCTTCCTTATAATGTAAGTATTTAGACTCAAACATCCAAAAATAACCAGATGATTGTTTTCTATTACCTCTACATGACTCACCTATTCCAGTATCATCCAAACCTGTTTCTATAGCAGCCTGTTTAATGGAAGGATAAGTCGCTACATATTGACCATCCAAAGTTAATTGCACTACTGCAATCTCTTGCCCTCCACAATGGATATTCATTTTTTCTCTATTATATGCTTTAATAAGAGCTTCCTCAAAAGATAGAGTATCTATAGGAATAAAAATAAAATTTTTGTAGATACTACCATTGTTAACATGCCTTCTAAATGTAGTTTCGCTTATCCCATAGCTTTCTGCTGCTTCCTTTTCTGATGCAAACTCTTGATATTCGTGTGTTAGGATATTAAATACTCCAATTCTCACTTTTACAATTACCTGCGCATACATCTTAGCATAGTTATCCTTCCAACGCTTTTTGTTTTTTTCTCTCATTACAGCTAAACTGTCTTCTTTATGATGTTTGCCTTTGAAAGGATTTTCATGAGTTTTCCAATACTCTTTGAAGTAGTCACTAAGATGCTGTTTTTCTTCCTCAGTCCTCTTTTGAGTATTTCCATCAGTACCTCCCTCAGCTATATTATAACAAACACCTTTATTTTTATATAGAGCAATAAGCTCTTTTTCCATAATAGAGGCTTCTTCTAAGGTAAGGTTAGTAGCCAGTATTTCGTGTTTGATATTGTTCCATCCGTACTTTTTAATAGCATTGTAAAAATATGCATTATGCTTATAGCCATGACCATACTTCCACCTGTTTCTAGCTTTTTTATTCTTTGTAATACCAATATATACTTTATTGGTGGGAGAAGTATGCTTATATACTGTATATCTATCCATGCTAGTGCCTTTTTAAATATTCACGACTGCCTACATCACGGAAAGAATTATCAAACTCCCTCACCCTTGGTATCAGGTGTGTCATCATTCTACTGTATGCCTCGGCTTGATTCACCGAGGGTGTTGTGAGCTCAGTTTGTAGATTGGCAGCAAGCAATGCATAGTCTCTCTGGGCATTCTGCAGTATGGGGGCAGCAAGCTTTCCTGTATCAAACTTCACTGTGAACACCTGCTTCTTGATGTAGGCTTCCAGACAAGCAAGATAAGTCTCATTGTCTATCAACAGTGGGAAGCCATCCTCATCCACTGGTATGCCCTTGTAGGCAATCTCTACAACACCTTCAGGGAAAGAGGTGTATATGACTCTCCCTTGGGTCTTGAAGGTCATCTCTCCATGGTGATGATGGGGATGAGGTATGTAGGCATTATGGATGTCTCCTGTGTTAGGATGGTAGTGCCTCTCAGGAACATGGTGCTCCCTCAATCCTAGGTTGAAACTGTCCGTCATGGCTCTTAGGCAGATATGGGAATCCTTGTCCCTCACCTGAATGATACTGATGAGGTCACATGGCAGCAGTCCCCTGAAGTCATGTATCTCCACATCAGCCGTGTTGTCCTTGTAGAACTCAGGATAGCCGTGCAGTGAGAGGAACCTCAATGTATGTCTGACTGCCTGCTCCAGTGTCAGGTCTGAAAGCAATGGATGCTCCAACAGGTCATCCAGCACTCTCTTTATACTTGTGTATTGTATCTCAGTTACCATAGTCTTATCATCTTAATGGTGTAAACCAAGGTGTATCAACCTTGCCTGCCTTGATATTGTCCGATAGAGCCTTCTTGACGAAGGAGTTCACCTTGAACTGGTAAAAGCACTTGTTCTCAAAGGTGGCATCATAGGAGTCATACCTTATCTTGTAGATATAAGGAGACTCCCTCCTCATGAGCACCTTGTCACGCATGGCCTCAGGATCCTCATACCACAGCTTGTAGGTTTCCTTCCAGTCTACAGGATATGTAATCTTCAGCTTATCCTTGACAATGCTTACACCCACCTCGGACTTCCTGAGTTCCAACCTTCCCATATTGGCTGGGAACACCAGCTCCCTACCCATGGCCAACTCATCTGCAAGGTAGTTGTTGATGCCTCTGATGATGGCATAGAACTCCTTCTCCTTGACAGGTCTTCCTATACTGAGCCAGCCAGCCTTCCTCATCATCTTATACGTGTCATATACACCGATGGAGTTGGTGATTTGAAACTTCCTCTTCTTGTGGTTGACGATACTGTTCCTGAATTCCTCAAATGTCTGCTCCATGATTAACCCTCCTTAGTTGGCTGATGCTGGGACAAGTCATCACTTGCCGAATTCTTGTAATCAATTGCTTGATATTTTACCCCAAGTAAATCCTTGACCACCAGTTCTATCATGACAGGAACAAGGTGCTCCCTCATGGGGAACTCCATGTCCATCCAGTCACATGCAGTACAGTTGCACTCATCATCGCACAAGAGGTCTGCTGCCTTCTCAATGTCCTCAAAGGCTGCATTCATCCTTAGCTGCCTCAGATAGAAGAACTGGGGATTGCTGCTGTTAAGATAGATGTGCTTATCTGCTCCAAGTGAAACATATATGATGTTCTGAAGGAACTTGTTAGTACCTACGAACCTCATCCTCTCCTTGGGTACGAATGATATGTTGATGCCTTGGTAGAAGTCTGCCGGGTATACCTGGGGTGCAGTGCCCTCAAGGATGGAAGGGACTTCTTGTACACTCCTGAGGTAATATCCTCCAGTACAAGGGTCTCCATCAATGGCAGGAACCTTCTCCAAGTCAAGGCAAATCTGCTGATACTCAGATGTTTCCACAGACTCAGACTGTGCCTTCTCCTTATCCTTCTCCTTCTTGATGAGGAAGCTGCGGTACTTCTTGCAGAGAAAGAACACCAAGTCCTCCGTCACCCAGCTGTCATCACTGGAAGATACCTTGGATAAATTTAGGATACTATAAACGATTTCCCTTGCTGTCATACCTGATTGAATTATGGCTCAAAGGTACGACATTCCTGCCTTCCTCTGAGCCAGATTAATGAAACTGTTTACTCGATTAAGTAAATCCTTTATCATGCCTACTTACAGACATGCTTCTTTCTCTTCTTCTTCGGCTTGGGTGGTACTGGCCTGCATGGCTCCTCAGGAAAGTCAGGATATGGCTCTGGCCATAATGGCTCATGATGATGGTGGTGATGGTGCTCAGGCTTCTCCTCAGGCTCGTCACCACATACCACCAGTGATATGTCACCACAACCTTCAGTGCCTTCCATCAGCTTCATTACGTCAGTGTTCTCAATGTTCCTGAGCCTCTCTGCTATCTCAGTAACCTCGCCTAAATGTAATTTTCCCATTTTCAAATAATCTGGATAAGGTATTAAACATGTTGTGCCATACAGGCAGTCAAGGGCCTTCTCGATGGTGTAGTAGTCCTCCTTGGAGAGATTGGCCCTATAGTCATTGTACACAAAGTCCCTATAGAAGATGAGTATCAGGAGCCTCTGCATATTGCCATAGCTCATATACCCCAGCTTCTCCAAGGCATTGTAGTAGGAGGTCACTCCCTCAAAGATCATCTCATCCATGACAGTTGCAGGGTTTTGCTGGTTTTGTCCTTCCCATGCCCATGCCTCCAAATGGACTGTGGCTGCCATCACGGGAGTACCTCTCGTCATAGTTGCCAAACAGCATGTTGTAGAACTTGATGGCAGGGATGAAATGCTCAGTCTCTATGGAAGCCTTGAAGGCATTCCAAAGGAGGATGAAGTCAGTGAACCCATTGGGTACCTGACAAGTGTCTGACAGTGACTTGGTGTAGTCCATGACCCTCTGGTAGAGCAGTGACTCATCAAAGGTAACACCTACAGTCACTTCCTCGTCAAGCCTGCATGGAGTGCACTGGTCTGGAGTACCCTTCACCTTTATATATATGAAGAACAGTGTGGTTGACATGTCGGATGCCTTGAACTTCATGGCATCAGGTTCTGTCTCCCAGGTCTTTATGAAGTCCTCAGCCGTCAACACAAGGTCAATCCTTTTCTCCAGTCCCTCAATGGTCTTGGTATAGATATACTGTGACGTAGGCATATTGGGATTGGTCTCAGAGACCTTGTCGGCAGTCATGATGGTAATCCTGTCAAGATAGATGTCATCAAAATACTCTGCACCATTGACATGTGCATTGATGTACATCCTCTTGCCATCATCAGAAATCCTCAATTGGTTGAATATCACACTCATAGCCTATATGCTTTGAAGTTATCTCAAGTTGAATGATGACCATGCAGAACCTGCCGTAGACACAGGCTCAGGCTCTCCAATAAGAACCCATGATGCAGTGGTCACACCATTATTTGTCACAATGCCATGCAGCTGGTAGAAGTCATAGCCTGATGCACTGTTGCTGGCCACCCTGCAGAAATCACCAGTCTCAAACTCCACAGCCACTCCATCCTTGGTGTAGGTGAGAGTGCTGCTTGAGGGGACTGACAGCAGTGTAGGCACATAGTACTCATGCCTTTCAGCCATTAGTTCAAGTATGTTGTTGCCATTGGAGTCTATCACATTCTCAGGGAGAGTGATGGGATAGAGTGCCTCGTCATTGGCTGTATGCTGTAATGTTACTGTCTTTGCCATAATCAAATGTTTAATCAGTTACTAATCCACTCCCCGTCCTTCTTGACAAGGATGCTGCTAATTTCCTTCCAACTGCCTCCAACCTTCACGTATCCTGAAGAGGCATCCACTATATCTCCTCCTATCTTCATCTTCATGGGAAGACCAGAGTCTACAGAGATGACTGTTATCCTCACATAACCATTGCCTGAATGGCCTGTCTCAGTAGAACCTGATGTGGAAGGCATGGATGCATTTCCTGCTGTAGTAGAAGCATCGGCAAGTATATACTTAGAACCAAGAGAAGATGCAGAGTTTGTGCCAGCATGGACATAACCAGAACCTCCTCCTGCATGAGCTTGATTTCCAGAGGTTATTTGGCCTCCGCCTCCACCTCCATACCAGCCTCCTCCACCTCCAGCTCCAGAGTTGATAGCAGATGAAGAGTTGGAAGCACCATTACCTCCTTGCCCAAAACTTCCAGGGTTACCAGCACTATATGAAGAAATATATCCACCAGTACCACCAGAAGTCTGAGTTCCTCCTGTTGCTACAACAGCAGAACCAGACGCGTTAATAGCATTGCCTCCAGTTGTACCTCCACCATATCCTCCATAATGAGATGAGGGGCTAGACACCCAAGATGCTCCTCCACCACCTCCTGCAACAATCACCCTATAAGTAAGATCATTATTTTCTATTCTAATATCTGAGGCACCTCCTCCGCCACCTCCATTTGTCGCAGAACTTGTATAAGCAAGGTTTCCTCCATTCCCCCCTCCGTTATAGCCACCTGCACACCCTGTAGCTGTCTTGCCAGAAGCACCTGTACCTGCTCCACCCACATAACAATATACTGTTGTTTGTCTATCTGTAAGAGCTATTGTACCAACAGAGTAACCACCAAGTCCTCCATCTTTATAAGTACTTTGGGCATTACCACTCCCATCAGGGCCCTTTCCTCCCTCTGCACCCCAGCACTCAAGCTTATAGGTTCCTTTTGGAAGGGTAACGGTCTTATATGTACCTGAGTATGGGCAGTTGAGGATGTCACCTGCTGCTATCTTGGTTGGTATGCTGGATGTCAAATCGTATGTTGCCATAGTGGTTATGCTTCATAAACAATCCAGATATCTCCATTGTTGCCATCTGAGCTTGTGGGCTCACTGGTGGAAAGGACTATATTCCTGACCTGTGCAGTAGTGTAGCTTGTATTGCTCTGGGCAATGATGGGTCCTGTGGCATTTCCTGCAAGCTGTGCATCAGTGATGTCAAGGTTGGCCTTCACCTGAGCCTTCTGCACTGAGGAGAGGTTCTGTGTGCCTGTCTTCAAGTAGGAACTGTCAAGACCAAGGTTCTCCTTTATCTGGGCAATCTCAGCAGATGTCAATGTCTGCTGTCCCTTGAGGAGATAATCATCAGCTGCTGACTGTGGAAGATATACTGAATCCAGCCCGAGGTTAGTCCTTATCTGAGCCAACTCAGCTGAAGTGAGTGTCTGCTGGCCTGTACTGACAAAGGAGCTTGCCGCATTGGTACTGAGATAAAGGGAGTCCAGTCCGAGATTGGTCCTCACCTGTGCCTTCTCGGCTGATGTCAGTGTCTGTGCGGTCTTCCTGAGTGCATCAGTGACAAGGGTTGCATCCAATGCTGATACCTGTGAGGCTGTCTCTGTGAATGTGGGATGGTCACTGGGACTGTACCCACTGTCTGTAAGATTACCACTGGAGTCAAGGGCTGCGTAGTCTCCTGCTGTGGCACCTGTGACCTTGTCTGCCTTGCCAGTGCCACTTATCTGAGAGATGGCTTCTCTGGCCTCCACATCCTTGATATAGATGTCATCGCCTCCCTTGTTTATGATTGAAATGTATTTCCTATTGTTATCGGCCATAATCCTCTGCTGTTTATAATACTAAGAAATGAAAAAAGGGAGAGGGAGGATTTTTGCACCCCTCCCTTTCCTAATACGATACTGACTATTCCACAGTAATGGTGTCTGTGGTACCAGAGAATACCTGGGCAGCAGCCTCGGCAGTACCAACAGCCGTAACAGCATTGGCAGTAGCCAGAGTAGCAGCAGAACCTGCACTGAATGCACCCTCGGTATAGCTGGGCAGAGAACCTGCACTCCAAGTATCGGCAGCCTTGGAACCACCATTGAACTTGGTAGTGTCAATAGCAGCCATAGAACCTGCGTTCCATGTGTCAGCAGCCTTAGAGGGCAGTGAACCAGCAGAGAATGCACCCTGAGCTGTAACAGCAGCAGATGTGCCGGCAGCAGCCAGAGTCAGGGTCTCAGTAGCCTCAGTGTAGGTGGAAACCTCACCTTCAGTAGCGAAGTTGCTGGTTGTAGCCTCACCCAGTGAGGGGAGCGTACCCTGAGAGAAAGCACCTTCAACAAATGAGGGAGCTGTACCAGGAGTGTAGAAGCCCTCGCCAAGAGAAGCTGCAGTGAAAGTTCCCTCAGTGAAGCTGGGGAGTGAACCTGCATCAAAGGTGTCAGCTGCCTTGCTGGGAGCAACAGCATCATTATTGTAACCAGTAACGAATGCAGAGCTTGCCTGACCAGTGAAGGTCACAGCAGAGGGTGCATTGGTACCAGCAGGTGTGAATGAGCCACTGGCACTGTCCTTGAAAGCAAGGGCCTTCAGTGAACCAGTAGAACCGAACTCCTGCCACTTGGTGCCATTGAAGACAAACTCAAGCTCACCATAGATGGCCACATCACCAGACTTGGCGGTATAGTTCTCACCACCAATGACGATGGGGTTGGTGGTACTACCCTCTGCCAAAGCAGTAGTGGTGATACCAGCATAGTGCATGGCACCAGTGATTGACGACTTGATGTCCAGAATGTCCTGCTGGGCCTCGGCATCCTTGATAAACAGGGTATCTGAACCCTTGACAATCTTACTAATGTACTTCTTATCTGCCATAATAGTAAAAAATTAAATGGTTAAAAAATAAAAGAATGTTATCCTTAGATTATACTAGACGATTATATAGGCCTCTATGAAGGGCTTGCCATTCCTCTCCAGTATGAGAGGCTTCTGATTCCTCAGACAGTAGTCCTGCACAAACTCAGAGAGAATCTGCACCATTTCTCCTTCAGTGAGCTTACGGGCATCCTTTGAGATGCACCCATTCTTCAGTGCCCTACCGAAGTAAAGTCCATCCTCACACTGGAGGAACTCATAGTCCTGCAATGATGTCTTTGCCATATATTATTGTGGTTTTGTTCCGTCAAGATACAATGCTTCATTGTCATCATCATAGGAATGCTCAAGCCTGTCAGTAACCTCCTTGTTGAGGTCCTGGAGCCCCACACTTCCATTGATGATTTCCTCAGAGCCTACTGTGTTGGGACCAAGCTGTCCTCCACCACTGCTGCCACCTTCCCATATGGTGTCATCACTTGTATTGGGAGTACCCTTGCTGTCAACAACCTTCAGTGGCTTCCACGTTCCATCAAACAGATAGAACACTACACCTCCTCCCATAGGCTTGACCCACAAGACATCTGTCTGGGAAGGCTCTGTAGGGGATAGTACTATATAGTTGATTACTCGCATTCTATGTGTGTTTGACTGTTAATAAATGAAGGGGGAAGGAGTTTCCCTCCCCCTGTCAGTTAGAGAGTCCCAATATTAACGCCTGCAGCAGTGTTGATGGCACCGATGAGACTGTTGAGCACTGAGGCATCATCAGACACAATGGTGATGTCCTTCTCACTGCGGTAGCTGCTTACACCCTCATCAGTGAAGGCAAAGTGCAGTTCCAGCACATTGTACTCCTTGGAGGGATCTACCAGATAGGCAGTGGCAATGTAGTTAGGCCATCCTTTCATCCTGTACTGGTCACCACGCTCACCCATGCAGAACCACTCAAGGTCTGCAATCTGCTTGCCGTTGCCAATCTTGGTCACAGGAGCAACAACCTCTGCCTTACCCCAGATGAAGTCATCACCTGCAGTGTAGATGGTCGTGGGCTGTACCTCAAAGTAAACCCTCTCCTGCTGCTCTGTACCGAGCACCCAAGGCTGGGGCTTCTCCTCGATAATCAGCTTGGTGGGGTTGTCCTCATCGTCAAGGATGAATGCCAGATAAGGATTGGAATCCCTTGTGGCATAGGGCTCACGGGAGAATGCATTGTCCAGTGACTGCTTCATGCACTTGTAGAACTCTGCAGGAGTAGTTGCTGATGTGGCATGAACTGCACCGTCCTTGAAGTAGCGAACATCATCACCAGCACCACACCAGTTGCGGAACTCAATCCTCAGGATGTAGTCCTGTGAAGCAACAGGATTGCCACCATTCACCTCAGAGTCAAGTGTTACCTCAACCCTCTTCATGGGAATCTGGAGATCCCCAGCTGCAATGGCCTTCGCATAGTTGAAGTTCTTCAGCTGAATCCTATCACTCTTCATGATGCCATCAACACCACGATACATAAAGTACAATTCCTTGTCAAGACCTCCGTCTACCACCTTGACACCACCTATTGTACCTACATCGGAGGTTTCATCAACAGTTGCCTTGTAGGACTTGGCTACAAACAAATGTCTGTTCTGGTTGGTTGAATAAACTGCCATAAGTGTAAATCAATTAAATTAAACATAGCATCAGGTCATGGCATACCATCAGCGTTACTTATTCTCATTTTTTGTGTTGTATCCTTTACTCTGAAGAGCAAGCATTACTGCATGCTCCAGTATCTTCTCATGCAATCCCTCATGGAGTTCACAGGGAGTCCTCTCACTCTTGTGGCGAATGGTCAGCCCAGGAGGCAGATCCTCAAGGATGATGGGACTCAGCAGCTTGATGTACCTGATGTAGTAGCTGGCTACTGGTGTCTTGGAGACAAGCTCTATCACATTGTCTGCAAGGTCAAGCCTCAGCACCCTCCTGCCATTGGCACCTCTGAAGGGATCCCTCTTTATCTTGTGGTACTCATCCTGCTTGACTGGCAATACATCCTGATTAATCAGGCTCTCACAGCTGGTATCTGCAATGGCTGCACACTCATAGGTGATGAACCACAAGTCATCAGGCAGTGTGAAGAACTTTGAGCTGCTCTCCATGCCAAGAGGCATACCATTGGAAGTGACTATAGGCTCAAGTCTTGCCTCCTTGACTACACTGGAAAGGTGCCTGCGCATCTCCTCAGTACCCTCAAAGGTATCACCAAAGGTATTCTTGCCTGTATAGAGAGCAAGCACAAGGTCATCTTGGGACTTGGTCAGGTAGAGTGATTTCTCATACTCATCAAACTCAATGCTGTCGAGTATCTCCTGACGGTCAAAATCCTTGAACCTGTGGTACGAATTCACAAGGGTAGAGAACCCATCACTCATTTCATCAATACTCAATTTGCTGCCCTCCTATTATTAGTTTATGACTGCTGTCTCTCTGAAGGCCTTACAAGACCTCTTGTGCTGGCTGCTATCTCCACTGCCTTCTGGACAATCTCAGGATGGAGAATGGGGTTCAACTCACACTCCTTAGCCTTCGTGAATCCATCAATGTTAAGACCGTCTGGCAGGTCCGTAAGGATGATGGGATAAGGTCTCCTGATATACCTGATCCTGTATGCCTGAATGGTCTCACCTCCTACAAGGTTCCATCTGGGAATGAGCTCTGTCTTCAGGTCAAACCCTCTGGCATTGTTCTGAAGGAGTCTCCATGCCTGCTTCTTGAGAGGCTGGGCATAAGGTTTTGACATGATTCTGTCATACTCCTTATAGTTGATGGGAATGACCACATAGGTCTTCCTCAGTCCATTGCAGGAAGTAATCAGCTTCTCATTCAAGATGAACAACACATCAGTAATAGGTGTACCCTTGCCTGTCGGATGGAATGTCTCATCATAGGTGTAGTCAAACACATTGATGGCATCCTCACTGTCACTCCTAAGAGGCATCAGGTAGAGGATACCCCTGTCATCATAGACTGATGATTGGTCATCTGCCCTCTTAAGGTCAGCCGTAGTGATGAGGGAACTGAAGTCTATCTGCCTTCTGGTGGAGTCATCAAAGCCCTCACCCACACTGTTGGTCTTCTCACTGAAAAGGCTCTTGACGACAATATCCTGAGACTGAGTCAGAATGACAGACTTCTCATATTCGTCAAGGACTATCTCGTTCTGAGAGGCTTCCTTACCGAACATAGCTTGTGATGCATAACTATTGAGCAATGAATCGAAGCTGTCAGAAAATTCCGAAATGGTCATTTATTATCCTCCTAGTATTTAATTAAACAATATTATTCACTCCTCTGGCCTGCTTGGATGACAGCCTGGATGTTGTCATTGCCAGTAGCCGTCCATGCTACTTTGGCAAGCTCTACAGCCCTCTGGAGAATCTCCTCATGAAGCATAGGGTCAAGCTCACATCCTTTTGCTCTCTTGGAACCAGTAGCACCAGGACCATCAAACTCATAGCCATTGATAGTCAGTCCATCAAGGTTGTCAAGAATGATGGGCTTTGGCTGTTTGACGTATCTAATGTCATAGGATTTGAAGACATCACTAGGTCCTATAATCAGGTCTGCCTTATTCTTTGTATCATGGATAATAAGTCTCCATGCCTGATTCTTTACAGGACGCTTGAAAGGCTTGCTCATTCGCCTTGCATACTCATCATACTTAATGGGGACAGTCACCAAAGGAACTATAGCACCATTCCTGAGGACATTAGTCATCTCATTGATAATCACCATTATATCCTCAGGAAGAGTAATACTCTGCGTATTAGTCCTTTTATCAAATAGAGGAGGTTCACCCTTAGTTATCTCTGCTGCCACAGTAAGAGACGAGAAGTCTATCTGCCTCTTCTGATTGTCATCATAGCCTGCCTGCTTGGGATTGCTCTGAGGAAGAAAGTAATTCTTTAGAATCTCATCCTGAGCCTTGGTGCAGAATACACTTATCTCCCAGACTGTCAGTCCAGGGGCCTGATTGGATGTAACGTTATTGTAAAGCAGGTCGAACCTGTCAAGCCACTCTTGGGAATCCATTCTTACTGTCTCCTATCTTTTAAATAGGCAGGGGATTACTCCCCCACCTGATTGATTATTCTTCTTTAAGTTTTGCCTCTATGAGGTACTTTATCTCACTGTGCTTGGGACTGCTGATGAACCTTGCAGCATTGTTGAGAGTTGACTCCTCACCCATCTCACACAGTGGACTGTTGTCCTGACGGAGGTAATAGAGATTGTTCCTCCAGCTTAAGATGCCCTTCTCAGTACCAAGCTTGATGAGTACCTTGGCAGGAAGAAGCGGGTCTGTAAGCAGCCTCAGTGTCTTCCTTGGGTCTGTCTGGATGTACTCCATGACCTTGCCTTGGAGGTAGTCAAGCTTCACCTTAGGGGCAGTAGGTCTCTTCTCCATCAGTTCCACAATGGTCCTCAGCCTGTCTGCATCATTACGGATGGCACCATACTCAGTGTAGCACTCAATGGTTGCATCACCCTTGCTGAGGTTACTCTTCATCTCTGCTGCCTCTGATACAATCACATACTGGTAGGTTGCCTTTGGCTTCTCCTCCAGTTCCTTCACAGAGGGACAGATGTAGTTCTTGTTGGCCAGCAGTATCTTGTACTTGATGTAGTCCGATGGGGTACTCAGATCAAGATAGTTGCCTCTTTTGTGGAGAGTCACCCTGCCTATACCATTGGGATTGCTGTCATCCCAGAAGTTGTCGCGTCTCCTATAGACACTTAGGGTGCCCTTCTCAAGGCCCATCACATACTCAAGATATGCCATCTCATCATTGGTGAGGACATTCTTGTACATACCAGTAGAAGCCAACTTGGGAACTACATAGCTCCTTGTGGCATTCTCTGACATACCGCCAGACAGGACATGGTTGGGATCTGTTACAAGACCACTCTCCTTAGGAATGAACTTCACCTCAACCCTCTCATTCCTGAGACAGTTGACCAGCTCCTGAGGCTCCTCCTGTAAGACAGGTGCCTTCGGGGTGTACTCAGGCTCATACTGCGGATTGGGCTGTATGACCCTTGGCTGTGGTGTAGTGTCAATTGTGAAGTTATCCAATTCCATCTGACCTTCTTCTTTTTCTACTCTACTCTTACTCATTTATTTCTTCTCCTTAAAAGTTGTCTACTGTTTGTTTTAAAGGCTTTGGAGGAGAGGATGTTACTCCTCTCACTCCATCTCCTTTTTCCTCTACTATCCCTGTAAGATACTGGGGATGAAACTCATCGTTCTGGTTGGGTCTAACACGCAAACACCAGTTGTTGTAAACTTATGGATTGTTGCGGAGTCTTCATCGTGACTCATGTTAGGATTGCCCATTTGTCCTGTAAATGGATTTCTGACATTTATGTGTTGCGAATACATCGTTTCCATGTACTCTCTTCCACTTTCATGGAAGTTCAGACTATATCTTCACTGCACTCTGTGCAGGCGAGGCATTTCAGACTTACTTAAGCCTTACTCCCTTCCGGGATAGTCGTTGAACCTTCATATATATCTTGATATATGCTTGGCTGCTGGTTATCCAATCTTCTGGTTTTTACTTTTCTTATGATGTTCTTTAGAGTGGTATATTTGATATTGAACAGCTTGGCTATCTGACTGACTGAGTATATGGTTCTCAGTTTGTCTATTTGGAACACTTGGAAGTCTGTCAGCACTGTATTAGTGGGAACCTCCTTATGTACCTTTCTGTTACCATGCAAGAATGAATGTCTGACATTTTCCTTTGGTGTCACCCATTCTAGATTCTCAACTCTATTGTTTGTCCTATCATTATCCTTATGGTTTACACAGGTCTTATTATCAGGATTGTCAATGAACGCTTTTGCTACTAACCTGTGTACTGGTGCTGAAGTCTTTCTCCCGTCTGGAAGGAATACTGTGCATCTACAGTAACCATCTCTATCTTTACAGAACTCACTGATTACATCGTTATGATGTTTTCTTGTGTTCTTTCTTACTCTGCCTAAGTTGCTAACCTCTATGCCAACATACTCGGGTAAGCTTTTCCAAATCTCTTCTGTTTCCATATTTAAATGTTTGAAACCTTGTAAAAACCTTTTGAAGCTCTAAGGAACTTCCAGCAATTAACCTCGTTTATTTTCCTTATTCTGTTCCTGAGGAAGGGTGGGAACTCAGAAATGTCGTAAAGGCCACTCTAGGCCGCTAATCCCCACTCATAACTCGTAAAGTCACCTTCCTGACCCTTGACAGCACACTTGAAGATGTTGGGCTGATCCATGGTACCAATGTCAAAGATGTCATAACGGTAAGACATGGCAGGACCTCCAAGAGGATGCTGAATCTTGTTGCGGACAGGATCATCATAGTAGCTGTCAACATCAATCTTCACATATGCACCGTTAGGAGCAATGAACTCAGTCACCTGAGGAGCAACCATCTTGAATGCGCCTCCATGAGGAGTCATCTTGCTTGTGGTGGGAGACATGATGCCCAGCTCAGAGGCACTGTACTCATAAGTGATAGGACTCCAACCTGAACCTTCAGTCATAGCTGCCTTAGAGAACTGGATAGCACCCATCTCACCAGTCTTGATGATGAAGTTACGCTGATTGAAGTCAAGGTTTGCACGGCTGATGTTGTAGATGTTCTCCATCAACCTCTTCAGTGAGAAGGTGTTGTAGAAGTCTGTGTTACCATACTCCATCTGCTCATACAAACCTGCACCAGTGCGGATGGCCTCACCTGACTTACCAAAGTCATGGTACTCACCATTGGCATCCCTGTTGCTACGGCCAAATGCAAGGATGTAGTTCTTGTACTCATCCCACTGCTGCTCCAGCTGCCACTGAACCTCATGCATCCACATGTCCACCACATCCTTCTTACCTCCATTGGGAGTCTCACGGACTACAGGTACACCAAATGCCACCTTGTCATTCAGGAGGGCACCAGATACCTTGGTGTGGATACGGATGTGAGAGAACTCATTACGCATGCTGATGGGGCTAGAGAACCTTACGGTACCTGCCTTACGAGACAGCTCACCCTCAACAGGTGCATACTCAACTGAGAACCTCTTGCCAGGAAGCAGTTCCTCTACAGGAATACCACCACGGACAGAACCCCAGGCTGAAACCCTGTACACGGTGTTTGAGCCTTCATTGCGGCCATGGCCCTCAAGGTGCCTCATGGGATAGAGCTCATTGAGTTCACCAACCACAATCTCGGAGTCACCAATCCAGTCCTCCTTGAACACCAGGTAGAATGGCTCACCACCAATACCAACATTGTTGGGGTAGTTCTCATCAATGACATTACCATCAATGTCCCTTGCCTCTACCAGTGCATAGTTCCTACGGGCACTGCCAATGATCTGCCATGTGTACTCATCATCCGTGTCAAAAGTCTTTGTGGGGAACTGTGACAGGAATGTGTTCAGTGTCTTACCTTTATGCCAGGCAAGCAGCTGAACCATCAGGTCAGTTGCCATCTGAGGCTTACGAAGGAAGAGGGCACCCATGTGGTGCTTCTTCAATGTATCGCCTTTCCAATAACTAAATGTCTGCTTTTGAAATTTACCTAATTTACCAGCCATTTCACTTCTATTTTAACATTAAAAACTACTTTCCAAATCTGATGGAAAAGTCTTTAAATGTCAAGCCTGAAGCCATCTCCAAAGTAGGACTCGGGATCATCCTTTACAGTAGATACCATCTTAAGACTGCCGTCAGAACTCCTCTTTGTATTACTGAGCTTGGCCTCCAGCTCTCTCAGACCTTTCCTTACTTCCGTCTTGACCTGTCCCTTGGTGAAGGACTTGAAGTCCTTGAATCCATTGGTCAGGGTATAGAAGAGACCTGCATACTTGAGGAAGTCAGCCCTATGCTCAGACTCATACTTCTGGAGTGCTGTGAGATACTCGCCAGTCTCAGGATCTCTGTAGACAGGCTTGGTGATGTTGTCGAATGTCTTCCTCCTCATGTCAAGGGAGATATCCATATCACCCATCACCGACTTGTCCTTCATGATGCCGTCCTTGAGCTTCTCAGTCTGCTTCTTCCTCTCCACCTTGGCCGCCTGAGCCTCTTGCTCAGCCTCCTGAAGGAGATTGTCATAGGCTTTCTGGAAGAACTCCAGATTGCCTTGAAGTGCATCCTTTGCATCCTCCACATCAGTGCCATTGTCAAGGGAACGCTGGGTGAGCTTCTGAGCCCTCTCTGCTGAATAGCCCTTGTTGATGTAGTCCTGATAGATGAGGTTGCGCCTGAGCTGCTCTCCCTTCTCACTCTCCTCATTGAGATCCGACTCCTTGATGGAGTGGATGAAGTCCAAGGTGTTCTCATACTTTCTGACATCAGTGGGCTCTATGCCATTCTCCAAGGCCTTTGCCACACGTCTTGTCTTGTCATCCAGTCTTGCAAGAACCTCCTGCTCAAACAGGTCGCTGAGGGACTCTGCATCAGTAGCATTCCTTACGGTCTCTTCATCAAGGTTTGGGAAGACTCCATCCTCTGCCAGAGCGTCGGCCATGGAAGAGTAGAGGTTTTCATTTGGAGAAGAGCCGCCACTGCCATCAGTGGAGGAATCTCCCTCACCTTCTGTTTCTTTTCCACTACCTACGCTCTCTGACTGCTCAGGTTCCTTATCCCCCTTCTTCTCCGGCTCCTCTTCAAAGCCTCCAAAGAGCTCACCTGAATCAGTCTCAGTAGTCTTGTTTCCTGTATCACCATGTTCATCGGGGGCTTTACTCCCCTTCTCTGCTGAGGTCTCCTCCTCAGTAGTATCCTCAGGCTCTTGGAACAATGTGTCCACCTCTCCAGCACTAAGGATGTTGTTGAAATCTAAACCTTCCATTTTACTTCTCTTTTGGTTTCTACTATCTTCTGTCTGCAAAAATACATAAATAAGGTGTCCTGCCTTGAAAGCTTAACACTTCCTTAAGTGGCTATTAGTAAGCTGATTAGAAATTGCCCTTATCCCAGGAATAGCTGTCAAACTTTTTACTGCCATACACATCCTTCTTCCCAGGATAGTTCTTATCCCAATATTCAGCTGCCTCCATCTCAGAGAGTTGTAATTCCTGCTTCAAGTTGCCTTGGAATAAGGCCATCTTCTCCTCTCTGTATATCATCAGCATCACCAAAGCCATGATACGGTCTACATTGATTTGTGGGTTATACAGTATCAGCTCCTTCAACAAAGCCCTGTTCCTGATGTTGTATAGATTGGATATGGTTATCTCTTCATCCTCTCCCTGCTCATTCTTGACAATCTTCACAACAGGTTTCAGCAGCCAGTCCCTAATGAGTCCAAAGCCATAGTTCTTGATGGGTACTGTAGTGGTTACACCTTTCCTAGTATTGCCGTATCCCAAGCCCTTGATGAGCTGTTTGTCTAGCAGGTACTCGGGAGTATCAGCCAGCAGATGTGAGCTGTTCTTCTGGGTGAAGTATGGGAAGTAACCTTTTTTGTTTGCCTCAAAGAGTACTGTGGCATTGTAGAACAAACAAGCCAACCTACATATCTCATAATAGTCATCAGCAAACATAGGTCTTCCTGTATATTCCATAACCAGTGTGTCTGTCCATGTGTCCAGCATCAAGAAGGAACCCAATGACATGGTATTGGCGGTATCATTGATGAATGGGTCGGCACCTGCAATATATCTCCCAGGAGGAATCTTGCCGTCAGGCCCCTTCTGTGGCATACAGTATATCTCTATTGCACCCACCACTTTATTGTCCTTGGTTGGAAATTCCCTGATAGGTTGGTCTGAAGTAGGCTTGAACTCTACACTGCCATCCTTGGAATTCATCACCAGATTGCCAACATAGACATCATCATATTCATTGGGATTGTTGTCTATTTGGTTCAGTCTCTCATTGAGTTCAGTGACTGGGAAGATGCTGCCATGTGACCTGATAATGGCCTCTTGAGGGGTGATGGGATACTGGGACACACGTTTGGTGATGGCATTGATGTCAGTAGAATTGTACTTGACATTGTACCTATCCATCAATATCTCAAGTAATGCTTTTGTAATATCTGAGTTACCATCCTTGTCCATACACCCCGAACGGTTCATGTATGCTGGATAGAAGAAGGTGAACTCTGGCCTGCCCTGTCCCTCTTTGTCATACACATTAGGCAGTGGGTGCATATTGTAACCTCTCGGGTTGTACATAATCTCCTGAAGGGATGTAAAGTCAGACATATCATCACCACTGGTGCCATATGCAAATATCTGCCCATAGACAGAGGTACCATCCTCCACTGATGGCCGTATCATCTGGTACAGGCTCATGAGGTTCTTGAAGATACCTGCCTCCTCAATTAGGTACAGCACACCACGGGAACCATTCAACTTGGACTGGTCATCTCCTGAGGTAATACCCATAAGACTGTTTCCAGAACCCTTTCTTACACCAGTCTTGTCTTTGTAGCCAGACACCCAAGTCAGTGACTGTGCAGAGTCTACAAGCCTGCTTGACGGGAATTGAGTGTTGGCTGCAATAAAGTCAACATTGCTGCAGAACATATTGAGTATCTGGTTGGCACCATAGATATACTTCCTATCCGCTGCTGTCACCACACACTGCACCTTTTTCCTGACAAGGGTACTCTCTCCAAAAAGGAATCTCTTTGTCAGCAGCTCTGCACCACAGTATGAGTTGTGGGTAACAATATAGTCACCTATCAGATAAAGGTGGGTAGGATTGTCCACAGTGACACACTTGCATCTTTCTGTACCCACATATTCGACATTGATTATCTTTATGCCTCGTATCTTACTGTTAGCATAGTTGCTTTTGCTTCTAGCATCAAGCATGGCATTCTTCCTGGACAAGTAGCCTCTTATCTTCTGTGTGTAGATTTTCAACCTGTATGAAGTATTGCACACATGAGTCACTCCATTGGATTTGTATTTTCCCACCCTACTGTGGAGCCTGTAGCTATATCCCAAAGACTGGCATATCCTGATGATATCTTGGATGAGCTGATAGGAACTCAAGTCCAGCTCAATCCTTGCCTCATGCATACTTCCATCAGTATCCATCAATCCACGGAGGAGCTCTTTCCTGACATGTATGGAGTTGTTGATGTAGCACTCTGGTATATGCTTCTCTGTAGACAACTTTCCCCAAAGGCCAAGCTCTTGTAGTATAGCCACTATACCTTCTGAACGGATGATTATATCTCTACCCTTGTTTACCCTCTCCCAGTCATATGGAATATGGTCCTTCATTTCCTCCCAATCCTCTACGGTCTTGGTAAGTCTGGCATAGTTCTTGGCAGTTTGTGACCTGAAGCTTCCATCTCCCAAGAGTACTCCTAATGTATATGGGTCAATAGGGACTTCTCTGTAGGGCATCTCAACCTCGTCACAAGCAGGAATGCTCATATGGTACTCTATACCCTTTGGGTTCCTGGGACATATCTTCCTACTGGTTACATATTTGTCACGTACCTTGGCTGTGTCTATAGTGACTATCTCATTGTTGCTCCATCCATGCCAGTACACATTCCAAAGATGCCCTTCAGAGCACCTGACCTTTCTGCCATCTGCAAGAGTAAGCTCATAGACTGGTGCTACATCATCAAAAGGAATGACAATCACTCTAGTGGTTCCACCCCTCTCATCATACAGGAGGTCCCCTACCTTGATGTCTCGCCACAGTTTCTGTCCATCAGGAGTCATTACTGTCTGGCTATAGGGGTGTGCCTTACCTTTACCACGCGATGCAAGCTCTGCTGCATGATGCCCAGACTGTCTGGCCTTCTGTAGGTAATGATAAATCAGGAAGTGGCCATCCCAAAAATCAGGAAAGTCTATGACACGGTTGTTCTTGCCAGTCTCATCCTTCCTGATAAGCTGAATGGGGCAGTAGTTCAGGAAGAAGTACTGGTCTCCAGTTATCCACATGCCTGTGTTGGGATTCACCAGTCCATCCCAACTCCTCTTCCTCTCTTCAAGAAGCCATTTGCCAAAGTCACTCTGAGGATTCCTATTTGGCCTTAATGAGGTATACTGTCTTACTTCTTGCCACTTGAAAGCCATTTGCCTGAAGAACTCCGTATCCTCCAGTATAGGCGGCTTGGTCACATCAATGATTGCCCTACCCTGCTCATCCCTTGGGAGCTCAGACACCAATGGCCTGTCAGGGGAAATCATCCATCTGATGAAGGGCACATTGTTGATGAAATCCCAGAAATTCTCCTGAACTTCCTTTGGTGTATCTTGAAATCTGATTACCTTATCCTCTACAGTGCAACAGAGCTCCTCCAGTGGAGTCTGGCACTTGTTCCATCTTATGTTCTCCATAAAAACCTCTACTCCTCCTTATTGCCTCAAGCCTTCTTCACAGTATAGACAGTGTGTTGCTCCTCATCCTCCACGACAATAGCACTGGTGACTACATATCCTTCAGGCACAAAGCTTGTTGGGATTCCCTCTGATATACAGTTGCTGGGGTCAAAGTCATAGAACTTTCCACCAGTCACAATGATCTGTGCAGTACCATTCTTGTAGTTGGCATCATAGCAGTTGAGCAGATATGGGGATGCACTGTTCCTGAAGGTGCCATTGGTGATGTTGATGGTTCCCTGATAGCAATAGATGAGTTCTGCACCGGGCCTGTTGGCTGTATACACTGTAGTGGAACCTGTCAGGTTAATGACCGCACCCTTACCATTGCACATCACTGCCATGCCTGTACCAGAGTCAATGGTACCCTTGCCCTTGATGATTATCTCCTGGGTCCCCCTTGCCATGATGCCTGCTTGACTGGAAGAGAGGCTGGGGAAGATGAGGGAGTGACCATTAATGTCGAGAGTGACCTTATTGCTGGCCAAGATGCCAGGTCCGAATCTTCCTGTGGATACATCCTCAGAGAGCTTGACTGTCCCATTGTTTCCCATGAGGGCATTGAAGGAGTGGCCCAGATAGTCAGGCATCTCAAAGACAGCACTGCCTCCAAGGTCACCCAATGACTTCTTGAGGGTATACACCTGCTGGTTCAGTTCTACAATGGCATTATCATGGGAATTGATGTATCCTGCATCATTATTGAGTTCCGATACATTCTTGGGATGCAGCTCCTTCTCCAGCTTGCCTACAACCTCACACAATTCCTGAAGAGTCCTGATCCTTCTTTCCCTGTCTTGCAGGGCACTATAACTTGGTACATTCATGTGTCTAAAGTTTTTAAGATTATGCTGCAAAGATAGAATGTACCAACCAGACAGACAAGAAGTTAAGGACAGCCCTAAGCAGGACTACAAGGACAGGTTAACTCCTTGAATACCTCATACATCCTCATCACCAAGTAACCAATGGTATAGGCAGGAGGCTCCCCTGCATCCTCTACATCATAGGCATCCAGCATGGCCTGCTTGACATGCTCTGCCTCATGGACTATTGAACTGATGTAGTCCTCCACTGTATCATGATGGTTAAATATCACTACACTGATGTGGTCTCTGGTGTTGCTGCATGTCACTGCTTTTGCAAGCCTGAGGAACATAACTGTCATTACCTGTCCTACAAACTCTCTGGTGAATCCTGCATCATGCAACTCATGGACGGCATCATAAAGAAAGTTGCCATCCCAATCATAGAGGATGACAACTCTCCAGTAGTGTTCTACATCAAATGTCTGTTTTATCATAATTTATTGATTTTTAATGCTTAAAATTTGCGGATTAAAGTAAAATTTAGTACTTTTGTACCAAGATAGGTTGGAGCAGCTACCAACTGACAAAGGGGAAGTTAACACCCTCTCTCCTCTCTTTAATTGTTGAATTAGTTTTATATAGTTGACAGAATAATGACATATGAAGAATTGTTGCAGCTTACAGATGCTGGCATTGAAATCTGGAAACCGATTGTGGGATATGATTTTGAGTATTATATATCTAATTTTGGAAACGTTAGACAGATAATAGATAATCAAGAGCCAGAAACCATTAAAGAGATTATCTTGCATAAATACAGGGCATCTAGAGGGTACCCTTATGTTAGGCTGTATAAAAATGGAAAAGCGAGGACAACTTATATTCATAGATTGATGGCAATCGCATTTATCCCAAACCCGTATAATAAACCAGAAGTCGACCATATTAATACTAATACACAAGATTATAGAATAGAAAACTTGCGTTGGGTAACTCATAAAGAAAATGCAAACAATATATTGACACGGCAACATTGTAATGAGAGTGTTTACACAAAAGAGGCAGTAAAGAAAAGTCTTGAAAAAAGAAAAATCACTAATGGGGCAAGTGCTCCTAAAACGGTTTACCAATACACTCTGGACGGAAAATATCTTGGGGAGTATTTCTCTATGGAGGAAGCTGAAAGACAGACTGGAGCGAGTCATATATGTGAAGTTCTAGATGACAATACTTTATCAGCAGGAGGGTTTATTTGGACTAGTAGCCGGGTCGATAATATACAATACAACAAAAGAAGAGATACCAGAATCAAGGCTGTACAGCAGTATGATTTAAACGGAAATCTCATAGCTGAATGGGATTCAGTTTTAGAAGCTGCACAAAGTTTTAATACATCTACTAGTAACATTTGTAGAAAAATTAAATCTCTAAATCCAAGAAAGTATAGATTTGTATATAAAGAGGGGGTTATTTAACCCCCTCCTTTTCAAATATATTCCTCCCAGTCAATAGGGACATTGCAGAACATGCATTTTGCATAAAATGAGTTAAACACGTACCCATCATCTGCATCTGCATCATCCAGCACATCCTTCACATACTTGGCAAGACACTGCTCATTAGGAATGGAACTACCAAAGTAGTCGGCCTTTCCCATGTTAATAACGTAGCAACCATCATACAAAGTGTTCCTCTCCACTTGGACATTATACTGCTTCAACAGCGCATCAGTCTGTTCCTTGGTATAAGGAGTGATGTACTGCTTCTTGCCATTCACCTCCTTGTACATCCTTGATGTGGCAAAATCACACAGCTTCTTGTTGAAGTGGCAGCCATAGTTGTTGATGTATCGCTTCATTCCCTCAGGAATCTCATCGTAGCTTCCAGTTCTTGTATGGTACATATATATAATAGGTATAAAGGGACAGCCAACAGTGACTGCCCCATGGTTAGACTTACCTCATGCCACGATAACCATATCGGCCACTCATCCTTGACCTCAGGTTATCCTCATCATACTCCCTGCGATAGCTTCCCCTGTACTCAGGCTCATCTTCATAACAGTCGTTGAGAATGTCCTCAAGCTCCTCAGTGAACTTGCGCATCTTCTTTACCTTGTGCATGAGGTCACTGTGATCCTCACTGCTTCTGAACTTAATTACCATCATAGCTTAAACGGTGTTTGGTGCTTTCTGCCTAAGCAAGGCAAGCATCTCCTGCATCTGGCTCTGCATGGACTCTACCTGACCCTTCAGTTCCTTGACAGCATTGTCATTGGCTGTACCGGGGTCTATCTCCCCCAGTATCCTGTCCAACTTGGGTATGCGTGCCTCATGTTCAGGAACACTGTTGAGCACATCCTGGCTGGTCTGTCTCAACTGTTTGATATGGTTCACCAGTGAATCCTTGTTGTCAGCCAATATGAAGGTCATAGGACTGAAGTCAGCCACTGTGGTGGTACTGGGTACCTGCTTGTACTCCTTCCTCTCACCGTTGACTATGGCCACTATATCCATGACCATCTCAGGCATCTGCCCATAGGTGCTGTTCTTGTACTTGGGATAAGGGATTGTCACACTCTCTATCGGGGCTGTGAAGTACTTCATATCCCCATTAGTGTCCAGACCGTAGAGGACACTGCCTTTGCTTAAGTTTGAAAACATGGTTAATTACTCTTTTTTACGGTTCTCATTGAATTGTTTGAATCCTCACCTCCAGTGGTGTCAGAGGTTGTCTGTACTGCTGCAGCCGCAGGTGCATTGCCAATCAGCTGCAGAGTGTCAGCCCATCTGTCAAAGTACACCAGATAGATACCTACACCAGGCAGGTCAGCCACTGTGACACCAGTACCTCCAGCGAAAGTCACTGTACTGGTAGTGCCTGCCATGGAGAACTGCACTGGCAGAGTGGTGGTAGTTCCTGTAGGAATGGCCTCTGATATGTAGACCAGAATCAATCCTCTGAAGGGCCTACCGTCAAAGTCAGGTGCAAACTTGAAAGTCACAGCTGAATCTGACACCACTACTGTCTGGGTCTTGATAGTGGGGATTCCACGAACATTAATATACTGATACGGAAAAACTGCCATAGTTTACCTCCTTTCAGTATTAGCCCCAGTAGCTCTGGCCACCTCCCCAGTAGTTACCCATCCAAGGTGTAGCATTGACGGCTGTCAGATTCGGGTAAATTACAGGAGTTGTTGCAGGCTGCTTGGCAGCAATGGCATCAATCTTGTCATCCAAAGCTGAGATAGCCTTGTTGAAAGCCATAGACTGGGCATCATTTGAAATCTGGCCTCTGAGCTGAGTGATGATATCACCCTGAGTGTCAATCTTAGACTGCAACTCACGCTCCTTAAGCTGGCAGAACTGATCTACGATCATGGCATTCTGGTCTGCAATAGCCTTTACGATAGTATTGGTATTGCGGTCTGCCTGAGTAGCAAGAGTGTTGGTCTGTTTACATACGGCAAGCTGGTCTGCACTCTCAATATTAGCCATCTGAAGCTGTGCAGCAGCTTGGTTATTGGCAGCCTGAAGAGTAGCAGCAGCATGATTAGCAGCCATTGATGCCTGGATAGCATTGGTCTGATTGGCAATAGCCAGACGGTTTTCACAGCAGCAGGAACATATTTGCTGTGCAATGTTAGCATCACCTGCCTGAATGGCATTGATGGTCTGGAGACCACTCATACCTACCTGATTGGAAGTCTGGTTGATTGCATTCTGGAGAGCAAAGATACCATCCTTCACAGTCTCTACAGAGGTATGGGTAATCTGAGCCAGCTGTCCAAGAGCATCAGCCCTGCCATTGATAGCCTGAAGCAGCATATCACGGCCTTCAGTATTGAATAACTGATTGGAGAGCAGTCCATTACCTCCCATACCATTACCCCAATTACCATTACCTCCCCAAATCATCCACATGAAGAGGATCCAAATCCAGTAGCCATTGTTGCCGAAGCCACCTCCATTGTTAAGAAGCGCTAAAAGGCCAGGGTCAATACCAGATGACTTTGTCATTGCATCTGGAAAAACATAAACACCTTCATTATTTGACATTGTTCTTAAAATTTAAACTGTTAAACACTAAGTTACCTTTCATCAACGTTGATGCTGCAAAGGTAGTGGGTTTAACAGGGCTTATGAAACAATGCCAGCAAGTCACATAACCTGCTGTAAATGAAGGAAATGAAGAAGAAAGATGTTACCTGTTACTGCATTTCAGACGGAAATACAATACCAGAAACAGGAATATACCTGCTATGATGATGTGTAATGCAAGAAATTCTCGGTCATTTATAGGCAATGTAAACTCATAGTCTACTATGTTGATAGCATCATTGACTATGACATACCATAAAAACATGCGATGGTAGGAGCAGAAACCAAACAGATAGGAAGATTTCAGGATTAGCCACCATGACAATATATGTGCAATATAGGAAAAGATGCGGTAGTCAATATCAAAAGATGACAGGACTGTATTGGTTAGATACAATCCTGCCATTATCATGGGCAACACTCTCAAATACCTTTTGGTACTGACAACGCGCCTCTTACTTACTCTTGAGCTTGCCTCCACATTTATAGAGTTTTCCACCACAGCTATACCGTCTTTTGTTTTTGGTATAACCAGCCTTGACTGCCATAGAGCCTCCCCTTTTAGTCTTTCTTGTTGCCATACTATCTCTTTTTTAATGTTAGTGCTTCCAACTCATCCTCAAACCATACGAGCTCCTTAAAGCCCACACGTTTCCTGCCTTTTGGTAGAGCATTGCTCCTGACAAGTTCATCAAACTTGCTCCTTGACATGTTGAGGTATTCACATGCCTTTGCCTTACTCATGGGCCTATGGTTGATGATTTTGAGGATGTCCATTGCCTCAGTGTCAGTAATCTCACAGTCATCATCCTCCAACCTTCGGATGATGTCCTTGAGGTACTTGATAATCAGTTTCTTGAAATCAAACATACTACTCTTCTTTTATGCTACAAAGATATAGTATACTACTCAGAGTACATCAGGGTTAAGGAAAACACTAAGGCCTGTTAAACCCTATGGTTGAGGATACAATGTTAGCCAGTACATTCCTGCCAAAGTCATCCTCATTCTCCTTGTCATGATTAGCAAGGTGTATGTTGACCACATGGCACAGGTCAATCAGCATGCGGTTGTTCTCAAACACCAACTGCAACAACTGGTCCATATGGTCAAGCAACCATGCCTCATCCCTTTCTGACATACTTCAACATCTTCTTGACATCAGGCATGCTGCTCATCTGCTTGAGGGCAGTTATGACCTCCTTCCTAGACTTGCCTGTAATGTGTGCAAGCTGGTTAATCATCATGTCCTGATTCATCCTCAAAGTCCTTTTCATCCAATGCCTTCTTGAGTGCATCCACACTGGACGGTGCAGTATTCATATTTGAAAACACACCTGACATCAGCAAAGGCCATAGTGCACCTGATGCATCAAATGAGTAGCTGTCATGGTCATATACACTCCTTGACAGTGCATTTACATACATCTCAAGAGCCATTCTCCTCTGGTTGATGAGGTTCCTCTCTGACGGTGTGAGGGTGTAGTACTCCTCACTGTTGATTGTCTCCAGCAGTTCATGAAGCTTTGCCTTGGCCTCATACTGCTCCTTCTTCAATTGTTCTAATGATTCCATTGTAATATAAATTTAATACACTGCAAAGGTAAGGAGAATAATGATAGGAGGAAAACAATGCCAGAAAAACGGATAAACAACTGTTTATCAATTACTTATATGTACAAAACATAACCAAAACAAGGGTATGCCCATTTAGACATACCCTTGTTTAAACTATAGTTTGAAGGAATCCTATTCTAACACCTGCTCATAGACAGACCAGTCAATGGAATCCTTTCTGACCCAACCTTCGTTCAAGCACTGGTTGATGTAGCCAACTGCCTTGAGGTAGAAGTCATCTGCATCCTCCATAGTCTCAAAGGTATGATACACTGGGGTACCTTCACTATCCTCACCCATCTTAAAGGTGACAGGCAGTGTTGCACCCTGCTTCTGAACAGCCAAGTCATAGGCTGACTTGAAATTGAACTGGTTCTCAAGAGAAAGCCATACAGGTATGGAATCTCCGCCACTGGCAGGCTCCCAAACAAAGCCACTGAGAATCCTTGCATCAGTCTGACTATCAATGTCTGCAATGACAGCTGCCTTGATTTGCTGGAGACTTGGTTTTGGATTAAGTCTCTTGTAGAAGGCAATCTCATGCCAAGTGGCATTCTCACCATCTCCCACTTCAGCAAAATCATAGCTGATTACGATTCTGCTCACATCCTCCTTAACTGGAGAATAATACGAAATGTTTCCAAAAATTTTACTCATAATTAAAAAATTAAACATTTATACAATATGGTCTTAACATCTTGGATGAGCCTACTTCTATTGGTGCTATTCTAAGATAGCAACACCTCATGAACAGCCTCCACCTTAAGTAGAAGGTAGAATAATGGCCCATGATTCCAAGATAGGAATTTACGGTTCTCCAAGAAGTCTCCGCATCACTATGTCTGATTTCTGAAAGTCTCTGGCATACCCGTCTAAGAGAACTGTTGGCAAAATACTTCCTGTATGGCTTTAAAAAAGCACCCAAGAACTCTATACCTGTCTGTACACTACGTAGTATAAGTTTGCCTCTGTGTAGCTTCAATTCAAGATTATCTGCAAGAAAATTCTCAATCCTTCCAACCAGCCCAAGCAGCCATTTCCTATCACAATTCACAATATAAAAGTCATCCACATACCTTCCGTAATGCCGGCACTTGAGTACTCTTTTCATAAACTGATCCAAGACATTCAGATAGACATTACTGAACAGTTGGCTTGTTAAATTGCCAATAGGAAGTCCGCAGCCCTCCTTTGTGTAAAAGAGACTTTTACTCCTATCCAAGCCTTTCCAGTCCTCTATGCTGCCAGCCATCTCACACCAGGTCTTAGGATTTAGCATGATAATCTTTTCTGTCAGCCAGCTGACAAAGCCCATATCAACAGCTTCTTTCCACAGTATGCCTTTACCAAATACCTGTCCGTTATAGCCTGTCTTCCCGATTTTATGTTCACCCATCTCTCTTAAAGATTTGAGGGCTATCTGCAAAAGCTTACTACGGTTAATGTGCATAAAATATCCCCGTATGTCTAGTTTCATGATATAACAGGGTACTGTATAATTCTGGCTTTCCTGCTTAATGTGCTTATAGAGTCTTCTTATACCGTCATGGGTGCCTCTGCCCTTGATACAGCTATAACTGTCCCTAATAAAAGTCCTTTCCAGCATAGCATGGATGTAATTGAATAAGAGATGGTGTACAATTCTATCACGGAAACGGGCTGCAAATACTTCCCGTTTTTTAGGATAGTCTATTATAAAGCACTTTGAGGGCTGGGCTGTATAAGTCCTGTTCCACAGTTCATTGCAGAGTGTATCTAATTCTGTGGTAAGGTCTGCTTCAAAATATTTGACATAAGGCTTATGGGACTTGTGTTTTCGTGCATCATAGTAAGCAACATACAAGTCTTTCTTCAACTGGTCTTTTGTTAAATGAAATGTCATGTCGTTCTTTTATAGCCGAGGCAAGACATCAGATAAGTGCTAAAACAGGACGAACACTGTTACCATAGTTCCTGTTGTTATTGTTCATGTTGCAATTAGAACTATTGAAGTTCATGTAATAGGCATTAGAACTATTGTTGAACTCAGTTGACCAATAGTTACCATTGGTACCACTATTGTTGAGAGAAGTTCCATTGTAGTTACCTGCAACCGACTGACACCTAATATGACTAAAAGAAGGGATTGCCAAATGCAAAACCATCAAGTGTACTTTGTTTTTCCCACACCTGACAGATGCAGGACGGTCAGCCTGTGAACTTGTCCGATATCTGCTACTACAGCCTGCTTTATTCAAAAAATATTAAAACACAGCAGCCAGTTGTTGTTTCAGTCTGCTGATAAACTCTGTATTCTCTATAGGGGACTTCCTTTCTATAGGGTAGCTCAATATCTGAGATACTATCTGCATTATCCTTAAAGGAGAAGAGCTGAAGACATCTGTCTCCCTATCATTTGTCTTCTGTGGCTTGTCTTCAATCTCCAAGCTATCCTCCCAAGCTTTATAAGATGCTTTTAGTGTATCTATCGTCTGGTCAGCCCATGCTTCCTGCAAATCCAAAGTAGCCTCTGTATGATTGTCATCTATAGGATTAAACAGACTGACTGAGGGCATGAATTTCTTCAGGGAACTGACAGGAAACCCAATCTGACAGTAAGTAGAGTCCCCACTCTTAAAGCGTCTCTTGGTAACGCTGAGGGGCTTACGATCCACCTGCTTGTTCCTTATCTCTTCAGTATAGCAGTAATTTACAATAAGCCAAGCACTCCAATTGTAGGCTCTAAAGAAGCTGCCCTCTTTCCACAAATGAATTTTTTGCATGGCAGCAAGATCCTCTCTTTGAGTTTCTATGCTGATGATTTCAGATATTTTACCCATACAATATTATCTTTTTAAATCCAGCCTCTCCGTCCCCTTCTCTCAGCCCTTGGAAGGGCTTCGGTGACAGGGACAAGAGAGTCTGAGTACTTTTGTTCTTCTGGTAGACAAGTTACTGAACAGGACGAACACAGTGACCACAGTACCTGTAGTTACCGTTCATGTCGCAATTAGAACTATAGAAGCTCATGCAATAGGCATTAGAACTATTGTTGAACTCAGTTGACCAATAGTAACCATTGGTACCACTAAGGCTGAGAGAAGTACCATAGTAGTAACCTGCAGCTGGGAAGAAGAGCTTATTCCCATTCACCTTACTCGTAAACAGCCTACCTGCAACACTGCTGCCCTCATAGTTGGTTACCCACTCATTCGTGCAGTTGCTGGGATTCAGCAGCCAATTACACTCGTCCTTAGTAGGTATTCTCCATGAATCACCAAGCTTGGCCCTTGCTGCATCATATGTAACATTACCTGAACTGAAACTTGCAGTCAGATTATGGCCACTACCTGAGGCACCATTATTATAGTTGCTATTAGAGAAATCATAGCCCTCATTCTGGCCTGCTACATCATGTCCTTCCGTATCTCCCCATGAGAAGTATGCTCCATAGTCCCAAGGATTATCTGCTAACTTATAAGTTCCGTTAGCTTCCTTAGTCAGATTACTGGTAGCCCAAAGCACACCATTACCCATGTCTATCCCATCTGGTTTTACTGTGTATTCAAAGCTCATAGTCCTTGCCGTCTGGGAGGCACTTGCCGTCTGGGCTGCAGGAGTCTTGTATCCTTCGGGTGCCTCCGATGCTGTTGCTGTATAGGATGTGCCTGTGGCTATCTTCAAGGTCTGTCCGTCGGATAAGGTGCCTAAGACCGTATTGTTTGAATCCTTTACTGTAACATTCATGCTTGAAATGTCACCATCTCCCTCACTCTTTGTAATGGTTACCGTAAGAATCTCAGTAGAGTATACAAGCGAGATGGTCTTATTGTTCACAGTAATAGCTGATGCATAGCCCGTCAAGGCAGATGCACTCAGTTCACTAGCGGTCACATTTGTGTCTGTAGGAACTTTAAAGGAGCCCTCATTGGCATAGCTCGTGCCATTATATATCAGCCGACCAGAAGATATTCCTGCATCTGTAGCCCCTTGATTGGAGGTGATGGACACAGTATATCCGTCTGCTGTATACTGGAAAGTATGAGAAGCTGTCTGTCCGAGATCTAGACTATTGATAGTATAGCTTGAAGGAGTATCATACCCACTGACAGCAGCTACTGATACTGTATACTGCTTCATGGGAGCAAGGTTGTCAAACACTAGCTCATTGCCTGCCCATGCCTTGACACCAGCAGACACATTGTCTGTCACATTCTGTACTGACACCGCGACACCATTAAGGTCTGTACCATCCGTCACATTGCCGTTGACAATAGCTTGAAGGCTTATCCTGATAGCTGCCAAGAGTGCACCACTGCTTTCACTGCCAAGCTTATTCCATACAGCTGCACCATTGTTGATGTCATACAGCTTGTAGTAGACATAGCCTGTACCAGAAGCACTGTCTGCTACCCTAGCCTCGTCACCAATCTTGAAATTATGTGTTTCCGTACCTATCATATAGGTCAATGTTGCCTCTGTAGGAGCAGACGAAAGGGTCTTTACCACTGCTGCATCTGCTAGAGGCTGGAGCTTGCCCTGAACCACTGCATCATGGGCATCCATCCATTCCTTTGTAATTACATTGCTCATATTATCTCAAATTAAAATTGTTCCAACTGTCATCTGCTGTATCTACTGGCTCTACAATGACTCCTGAGCCACTGTCAATGCTGTCTACAATCTCCTGAACCCTTTCTGTCAGTGAGTTCACATTACTGTAGAGTGTGCTCACATTGCCTGTAAGATTGTTCACGCTGCCTGAGATGCTGTTGACATTGTTTGAGAGACTCCTTACAGTCTCTGATGTTGTGTTCATCTCAGCCTTGGTTGCAAACTTGCTGTCACTCTCACTCTTGGTGTAGGCATCTCCTGAGATGGAGCCCCCACCGCCTCCCTGATGGATGGCAGCTGCAACCTCTTGGTTGATCTGCTCCTGGGATTTCTGCTGGTTGTAGTCATACACACCTTCTGCACTGACAACCCTGCCGTCAGTTGCTGTGCTCATGAGCTCACCAGGTACTGGTACTGTTACTTGTCCGTGTGCCATAATTATATTTCTCCTTTATTATATTTTTTCGGTTATAGCTCTTTCTATGCAGCCCTCATGCTGATTTCAATGGGCCATGTGCCATCAATGTACTGCTTCTTTGAGGTATAGATGGCATACCCCTCCAGTGTCTCAGTGTCTACATCGAATGGAATCTTGAATCCACTCATGGTGATGTCCTCCACATTCTCATGGATGTCATTGTCCATGACAATCAGGATACGGTCTCCCCACTTTGCTATGGTAATGCCCTCGATGCCTGTCAGTCCCTCATAGTCAAGCAGGTACTCCCTATGACGATATACATCCTGATAATCCTCACCAGAGCCTGCATAAGACCACATGTCCACAGGGAGGTCTCCAATGCGGACCATCTTCTGCTTGATGAACCTCTTGCCAAAGTAGTCATATTCCACCTTCACATTGGATGTCCTGTTGATGGTGGTGGTGAATGAGTAGTTCTCTGCCACAGGTTCTGTATCCACAGGCTCATCATTGATGAAGAGTGCTATCCTGCCAATCTTGCTGATGGGAGGAACCAATGTCACTGTAATCTCAGCCTGAGGCTCTGAAGAGAATGAGGGACTAACCTCAAACCTGACATCCAGTATGTCCTTGCCTGATAGTTCACTGACATGTCCACACAGCCAGAGGAATACCTCTGACAGTGCCCTCTGTGAGATACCTATACAAGGAGAAGGGCCGAATGAGTCACTGACTGCCACTCCATGGGCATTGAGTGAGCTTATCTGCTGCTGGAGGTCTCTCCTCACATTCTCCACTATCGGGTAGATGACCCTGCTGACAACATCTCCTGAGAGCTTGTCTGGGGTGACTGCCCTGTCTGCTATGGTATGGGTAGTAATGGCACCATCCCTGATGACAAGACCCAACTTCTTATCAGGCTTGCCTATCAGTTTGCCACTGCCCATGCAATTTCCTTTATGTTCCATATAAGTTATTTTTTGCAAATGTACCTATTCCAGTCCAATCGTCCCCTACTCTTATGGTTTTACTAATGCCTGATAAGCAGTCAGGTTATTTGCCTGAACCACTCTTGGCAATCTGCTTCTCCTTCAGTCTGGCATCATCCTTCTGCTTCTGCCTATCCAATGCAAGCTTGTCAGCAAACTGCTTCTGATTGGTCTCCAGCTGTGCATCAAACTGCCTTGCCTCCTCGGCCATCTTCTCCCTCTCAAGAGCATTGGCTTCTGCATTGTCATGGTTCATTAGGGACATGCGAATATTTTCGGCCTCTCCATTTATCTGGGCCACGAGGATATTGTTCTCCAGCTTCTCCCTGTGCATGAGCAGTTCTTGCTGCAACCTGGCCTGCTCCATGGCTGCCTGCTGCTGTAACTGCTGCTGTTGCATCTGGAGTTGCTGTTGCTGCTGTTGCTGCTGCATCTCCCTGAGCCTCTTCTCATTAGCCTCCACCATCCTCTGCTTCTCCGACAGTGACTTGGTGGTGTATATCTTCATGATGGTAGAGAAGTCAAGTGCCTGATTCTGGAGTGCTGCCTGACCAAGCATGTCAAGCTTCTGGTTGAGTTCCTGCGCCCCACTGGAATTGTCAACCACAAGACCATAGTCACACTCTGCAAACTCATCGCCATCAATCTCCTCAATCTGTCTGGAGCCATCCTCAAGGATGAACTCAAACTTCTTCTTCCTGCCCTTGAGGGCTATCTTGGCTGTCTCAAGGAAACACTCCAGTACTCTCTTCTTCACACTCTCATGGGTGAAGAACAGCCACTCAGTGGAATGGGATGACTGCAGTGTAGCCCTCTCCACACCTCCTACAGTCTCACGGTTGGACACCTGTCCCAGCCTCTGCTTGGAGATGCCTGCAAGCTCACCTATCTTGGTGGATATCCACTCAAGCAGTGATATGTACTGCTGTATCTCATTGCCCAGAGAGGCATCTATTACACCACTGGAGGCATTGTTCATGCTACCTGCCATGATGCCTTGTGAACGGCCTGTATCACCTTCCTTGAAGGAGTTCTCGACAGCCACACCATTCACATTGATATAGTAGAGCCACTTATCAGGGTCCCATCCCTTTGGTGTCTTGGCAAAGTCAAGACGGATGACCTTTCCCACATTCTTGGCAAGTGTCTTGTTGAGCCTGTCCTGAATCACATCATAGAGGTATGCATAAGGCTTCATGATGTCCACCATGCTGTAAGGCTTGTCCCCATTGGAGGAGTATATGGAGCCTATGATGCCGAAGTGACACCTTGAGGGATTGCTCAACCTGTTGTACTGTACAGGCCTTGGTCTCATGTTGACATAGATGTCCTCACCTATCTTGGTGCCTTCCCATGCCTCATTCACCCAGAACACCTGCTCCTCCTCTCCAAGCTCAGGCTTACAGTTGTAGTTCTCAGGATAGAAGTCGAACTGCTCCTCTCCAGTCTCAGGGTCATAGGACTTCACCTTCTTGATCTTCCTCCTTGACTTCCAGTAGACTCTCAACACTCTGATGTTGCCATGGAAGTCATAAGGCAGCAGTGACTTGTCCTCCACATCATTGAAAAGGCTCTCTGGAGTGAGCACCTTGTCACCTGCCACCCAACTATTGTCATGGGGAGCCAAGGGGAATACTGCAAAGTGCCGGGCATCAATGTTGTCCATCTCATCTGCATAGGTACCATCACCATAGAAGCTACCATGCTCTATCTTCTCCACATCCTTCTTGGAGAGCTGGTCATAGTAGGTGTCTATCACCCTGCCTGGCTGCCAGTACTGCTCTATGATAATCATGTCTGCATCCTCGATGTTGTTGGACATTCCTGAACGGATGATCCTCACATCCCTGGGGTCAAGCTTCTCCAATGTAGGCTCTCCTCCCACTATGTCACACTGGTAGAGTTCCTCTCCTACTATATATGCATCACGGAATCCCATGTTGAACTTATGCCCAAAGTCCTGCTCCAGAGTATAGTGGTTGAGCAATCTGTTTGCCCTCACCTCCCTCTTGTCCTGATACTCAAAGGTGAAGTAGTCCGACAGCTTTTGGAGCTCATTCTGGAATTCCTCCTCACTCTGGGATGAATCTGCAACCAACTGCTGGAGCCTTGCATTCACCTCCATGTTCTTGACTTCCTCTATCTCACTGATGGCATTAGGATTGGTCACCACCACCCTATAGTCAAAGAGCCTTCTGGACTCCTCTCCCTCCAACACTTCAAGCATGGAGTTGATGGTCGGGTAGTGCTGTATCTCATCAGGGATGAAGGAAGCATTGAGGCTGTAGGGATTGACCGTGAGCTTCAAATCCTCCATGTGTATCTTTCCATTGAAGAGGTCATAGTTGAGCTGCATGTTCATCACCGACTTCACTGAAGCAGAGTAATGCAGCAGACTGAAGTTGGATGCGAAGTCAACCACATCCTTCCTCCATTTCCTGTTCTTCTTGTTGAAGGACAGCTGCTGTGCAGGAAAACCTCCTATCATGTTATATGATGCCATATATTCTTCCTTTGTATGTTCTGGATACAAAAGTACAAAGGAAACCCCTGATAACCCGTGACTTAAGGAAAACCCTAATCCAAGTTAATATATAGCACTAAGCAAAACAAAAAAGCAGGCTAAACTTGCCTGCCTTCATTTATATCAGAGGTTTAATTCTTCATCTAAATAGGAGGCATCTACAGTCAGTCCGTCTTCTCCTTCCATAACAGCAATGCCTGTCTCCTGTATCTCCTTGAGCCACTGACGCAGTGTCATGCCCTTAGGCACCTTGGAGATGTCCACACAGAGTATGGTGTCAGTATCAGTCTCCACACACCTGATGTTGTGGGCATCAGCCCTCTCCTTGTCCAGTATCTTCCACCTCATGACTATTCAGGTTATTGTATTCCTCCTCAAACAATGCTACCACTGCATCTCCAAAGAGATTGGTGTCCCTGGGGTCATCAAGTAGGTATCTGGCCTTCTCGATGCATCTCCTGAGTCTGCAGAGATTTTCCTTGTCCCACCTAATGGGGAACAGACAGTCCTGTACGGCATTCCTTGCCAGCAGGAACACACGGTTGTCATCCTTATTCTCCATAGTCAATCAAAGTCATCATCCATTACTGTAAGCTGCTGGGAGCCTCTTGCACTACCCTGCTCCTCCAGTTCCTTGGCAACAGCCTTCTCTGCATCAGCAAGGTCCCTAGAGAGCTTAGGAAGCATTCCCACTACGGTTGCCACTGTCTTGATGGCATTGGGCATGTCCTTCTCCTCCAGATTGTCAAAGTTGATGTTGGTCAATGCCTGTCTCATCTTCTCAATGACAAGTCTTGTGTCTGCCAGCAACTGGCTTGAAGAGGTGATGCAGAGCTTCTTGTAGATTTCTACAGCAGCCTTGAACTCTGGTGTAGGCTTCCAGTCAGTGATTCCCTCCTGCTCCAAGACCTCCTTCAGACGCTCCTTCTCATCAATGATGTAGGAGTAGTTGGAGGATGGGTCGAATGTGAAATAGAGCACACTCATCTGCTTATAGAAATGCTCCTTGCCAGCAGTCCTGTCCATATTCCACAATCTCCTGAACTGCCTCACAAGCAGTGCCTCCTCAGAGATGGATATCTGGTAATCCTCATACTTTATCAACTTCATTCCTGTAGTTCAATTTGGTCAGTCTAATTGGGTCTATTGCAGCAAGTATCTTGTACATCCTCATATAGCCTCCTTCTTCCTTGATGTCATGAAACCCAAGCTTATGGTAGAAATCCAAGACAAAGGGCTCCATTACAGAGTTCAAATCCATCCTAAAGATAGGATTGTCATGATTCTCCAAATGGTCTGTAAGACAATAATCTATACACTGGTTCACCAGATATGTACCTATTCCCTGCCTTCTGTAGTGGGGCAATACAGACAGACCACTCACATAGCATACCCCAGGATTGTCTTTATCAAAAGACATCTCTACTGTGCCAGCACCATCTTGAGTTATGATGGTTACAGTATTACCCCAAGGCCAAGTATTATGATGGTAACAATTATGGTATTCTCTATTCTCCATAGTCATGCTTAATTTAAAAAGCCTGAGCCTATAAAATCAGACTCAGGCCCCTTCTCCATTATCATTCTCTACTCTTTACGGCATTTCAATCAGGGCCATTCTCCAAGAGGACCATTCACACTGGGATTTGGGAATGCAGGATTCCAGTTGACAACCTCACCAGTGACTGCATCAATGAAGATGACATCAAATACATCACCCACAACCCACTGGGCATTGCAGTTTCTGGGACCTACAGGATTCCTAAGAGAGATGGATACAGCAGGAGGAATGACACCGTTCCATTCCTTAAGCCTCTTGAGCACATCCTCACATGAGAGCTTGATGGGACAATCATTCAGACTGGCATCTTCAATCCATACATCATGTACGGGAGTAGGCATGACAGTGCCCTTCTTCACATTAGTAGAGATGAACTGCACCTGAGGGCCTTCATTCCAATACTGGAACACATCAGTCACGTCAACTATATGCAGGTCATCAAGATTGCTCTGACGGATGGTGTCATTGAAGAGTACCTTGGAATTCCTCCACTCATACTCCTTGGAGACTTCTGCATACATCTTCTGACGGTGCATGGCCTGAATGTGTGATGTGCCGGCAGTGAAGTCCTGTACTACTCCGTCATAGTCCTTGGAGGATACTACTTCCTGCTTCTTGTTCTCAGACTGGCAGGAGCAGCCTGTGGCCATCATGCCTGCAATGGCAAGCAGAAGACCCGGGATGAATGTTCTCTTCATATTATCAACTTAGTGTTACTATTTTAGTGTCTGGTACAAGCACCTTGCTCTCCTTGACCTCCTCTCCCTCAAAGACATACTTGATGTCCCTGGAGCTCAGGAGGAGACAATTGTGAGGCTCATCCTTCTCATCATAGATGGTGACCCATGGAAGGTGCCACTTGATCCTCTTGTTGTTGTCCATATCATTCTGGAGGGAGTTCTTGTCATACTTCATCTCTGCATAGTGAAGAATGTCTATCATCACCTTGTCACCTGGCTTGATGTCCTTCACTACTGAGCCTACCGCAATGACTGTCTGGTAGAGCTTCAAGTCTCCCTTGGTCTCATCCTGGAGGATGATGTTGCCTTGTGTCTGGTCTGACTCAAACACATCACCAGTGGTGAGCACTGAGTCGAATAAGGGCTTTACATTGGTTATCTTCAACATGTTCTATTGGTTTATTTGTTTGTTATGTTTATGTTATAGCCTATACTGTCCTTATCGGGAACCCAATAGAATGGGTGAACTTGGGTATCTGTACCACTAGGCTCATTATCCATGATTCCCTCTATTATGGTTAGGGCTGCCTCGGGAGGTATCTCAAGTTCCAAGACTTCAGCAATTGCCATCTTCTGCTTCTCTGTCATGCTTCCTTGCTTTTATCTCATTTAATATCTGATTATGCTTCTTCATGTTCCTATACCTCTGAAGAGTCACATTCAGCTTGCCCAGAGAAGGAATATTGACATTGGGCCTGAGCTTCATGAACTCCTCATCGGTAAGGTCTTCCTTGAGAGGTAGGGACTTGATGTATGTCCTGATGGTCTGCCAATAGGCCTTGTACACCTTATTGACGAACTTGGCATCATACCCAGTCTCCTTCGCCACTTTCCTGACTATCTCCTCGTATGTCATCCTACTTGCTGTCCCTGAAGATTACAAGCAACTGGAATATGCCATTGTCATCCTCCCTGATATTTGGTATGAGCCTAGGATTGATGCCTGACTCAGTAATGACATGGTTCTTCCTGAGGTTGCTCATGATGACATAGAAGTGCTGCTTGCTGATACCACACTCCTCAAGTACCTTGTTGCGTGACTTCTCACCCATTAGCTGCTCATCAATGATGGCATCATCAGAGATTATCTTGGACAGCTCATACCTCTGCTTAAGGAAGGCTGCCACCACATCAATCTCTTTGGGTGTGAGTGACACGAAGGGCTTGAGGAATATGCACCACCACTTGAAGAACCCAGTAGTCAACCCATGTGGGACAGAGATGACATTGTTGGGTTTGGGCAGTCTCCTTGCCTGTTCCATACTAGTTCTCCTCGGTTTTGGAATCCTCTTCTGGCTCAGGAGGGGTCATACCCTTCTCCACCTCACTGTAGCACATGGTGATGAACTCCTCAGAGAAACGGTTCTCCTTTTGGGAAATCTCAATCACCCTGAACAGATAGTCCAGCCTGTTGAACATGTTAAGGTTCTCAAAGGCCTGGTTCAACCTGGTTCTCAGGTAGCGGTTGTCCTCATAGAGCTTGTTTGCAATCTCCTTGAGCTTCTCATAGGACAGGGGCTCCTCATTGGGTGCCTCCATCTTCACTTCTTTACCTCTAGTCTCTTCCATAAATCTGTGTGTGTTTTAAAAGTTGTGTGTTTAATCTAGAATTTCATGTGATACAGCAGTGTCCTCAGCCTATCCACCATGTTGTCCTTGACCAGTCTGTCGAAGAACATCACCACTGAGTCCGCCCTGCTGAAGCCCTCTGGGAAATGACTGTATATCTGTCTGATGATGAAGTCACACTTTGGAGAGTCGGCCACCTTGCTCATGAGCTTGCCCAATGGCAGCCTGAATATGGGTGACTTCCTGATGTCCCCATTGTCCTCAGCGAACTTCTTTCCATACTTCTTCTCATACAGCCTTTCCCACACCTCAATGTCCACAGGTCCTGCTATGTTGGTGCTGCCACAGTCCTTGCAGTAGTCCGAGTCCATGAAGTCATCATGCTTGATGCTCAAGCTAAGGCAGGTCTTGCAGTAGTAGACAGGATCCGAATTGTAGTCACTTGCTTTGTCCATGACGTAAGGGATATATGCGCGTACATTATATATAATATATACTATCTCTTCCTGCCACTAGTCCTGGGAGCCTTTGTCCTTGCCACTGACTGCATGGCACTGGCCCTCTTGGTAAGGTCTTGTGCCTTCTTGTTGGCAACCTTGATGGCACGCTGCATCCTTGTCTTGTCATTGATGATTTCCTGATAAGTGGCCATGGTGGAGGCATCACTCTCAGCCTGCCACTGTTGCTCCTGCTTTGACATTTTTACACTGTCCATAGTCGTTAAAGTTTAAATGTTTACAATGCTGTTTAAAGTACCTATTGAAGACGGGCAATTCATTTGCCTAAATATCAGTCAGTTATGATTGTGTATTTTACCTAACTGATTTCGGCAACAAAGATATACATTTTTCCTAATTCAACCTAATGTTTTCCCTTAAACCTTGAAAACTTTAACAACTTTTATGGTTCAGGGGTATGATATGTATGGGTTTTATTTTGTATCTTTGCCACAAAAAGAAGGAATATGGACATAGATGAGAAGATGCTGGAGGAATACTACCGTGCTGTTGAGAATGGTGCGGAAGTGATGATATACATGGTGAAGGATGGCAAGAGGATTCCCCTAATGAACCAACCACTGAGGAAGAGTGACTTCAAATAAGGTTAAAACTATACATATTCTGTACACATGATGACTAAGGCTCCATAGCAGAAGACTCCATCTCCCTGATTGACTGAGAATTAGGCAAGAGTCATGGCTGGTAGGTAATAATCCCCCTCCTTCCGCAACCGGGGGTATTACTCCAAGAGAATGCAGCGCGGTCGATTCATCTAATGGTTAGGATACAAGATTCTCAATCTTGGCATAGGGGTTCGATTCCCCTATCGACTACTTAGGGGCTTGAATTCACAGTATCAGGGAGTTATGACAAATCAGTCTGCTTCCTGATACTCTTATTATATACAGCTGGAGACAGCTGCCTCTTGAAGATTCTTTGCTTACAGTCCCCTCAGCTGGGAGGGTAGAACACTATACAAATACTGTACACATCACATTGAAAACTATACAAATTCTGTACACCCCTCTTAAGAAAGTTGTACACCTTTGTATACTAAAACCACCCATTAACAAATAATTAAACTTTATTTAGGATGATTAACAAACAGCCCAAGATAACATTCATATATGACAGGAGGAAAACAGCCACACAGAAGAGAAAGGCTGCATTGGAACTCAGGGTGTCACTGAAGGGAAAGTGCAAGTTCATCTCCACAGGAATATCACTCTATCCCAACCAATGGAGGAATGGCTGCATCGTCAACTGCCCTGATGCCATGCAGTTGAGCCAGATACTCAATGATCTTCTTGTAAGGGTCAGGGAGGCATTGGCCTCTGGTAGTCTTGACACACTCAATGAGAGGCTCAAGCCCAAGGGTACATCCTTCATAGACTTCTGCAAGGCAAGGGCAAGGGTGAGGAAGTATGGCAAGGAGAAGGACACCCAAGAGAGGTATGACAGGTTCATAAGGCTCTTCTCAGAGTGGGGAGGGATCGTGGAGGTGGAGGCTATTACTGAGGAGAACATCATCAAGTATGATGAGTATTTGACTGCCAAGGGGATGGAGCCCTACTCCAAGTGGAACAATTACCACAGGTTCCTCAACTCCTTCATCAGGGATGCCATAGAGGAAGGACTTATGCAGAGGAACCCCTACAGCAGACTCTCCATAGACAGGAACAAGCAAGGCAGAGGCATAGAGAAGTACCTCACTCCAGAGGAGTTCAGGCATCTGATGGATGTGAAGCTGCCCACCAAGAGTCTTGAGAGAGTCAGGGATGTATTTGTGTTTCAGACATACACCTGCCTGAGCTACACAGACCTCAAGGACTTTGATGTGGGAGGCATCAGCACTGTCAAGGGCATGAAGGTCTACATGGGAAGCAGGATCAAGACTGCCAAGCCCTTCACCATACCCATGCACCATAAGGCTCTTGAGGTGTTGGAGAAGTATGGGAACAAGCTGCCCATCATTTCCAATGTGAAGTACAATGAGTATCTCAAGGTTGTTGCACAGGCAGCAGGCATAGACAAGCCTGTGAGCACGCATTGGGCAAGGCACACTGGAGCCACCATGTTGCTCAATGAAGGGGTGGACATGAAGATAGTTTCAAGGATATGCGGGCATTCATCCACAAGGATTACAGAAGCTGTGTATGCCAAGCTGCTTGATGAGACTGTGGTAGATGCTATATCAAAAACCCCCAGCTATCTCTCGACAGGTGGGGGAAAACAATGAAAAAACAAAATTCTCAAGTCATCGTTATGGAAAAAAGTTACTTTCCGATCTTCACAGACAGGGTCTAAGAAACGAACCTAAATATATTAAAGCGTATGAATAATAAACCTTTTTATGAACTTCTCTACAACGAGGAGCACCATCAGTGCCCATGTCAGAGGCCACAGCCATCCTGCCAGTATGTACCCTCCCCCATACCTCTTGAAAGTCAGTGTAGTCAAGATGCCTACTATGAAGTAGAACAGGACAGCATATATGATGGTCATGACATTCATTTCACTATCTCCACATAGGTGCTCTTCTGTTCCTGGATGTACGGATTGTTCTCCAGTACATCCACATGAAGGACACTGTGCCGCTTCTGGAACCATCTGAAGAGGAAGAACTTCTTGGGTGGATTGACCGTCTCCTTCTTCATGGAGACCACAATGTGCTTGTCACTCTTAAAGCTGGGCACCACAGACACAGTGCTGGGATATTCCAGTCCTACCTTGAGAGAGTACCACTCATCCTTGATAAGGGTGTCCAGCTTGACCTCAGGACTCTTGAAGATGGTGTCCCTGAAATGTATGGTGTCCCTCTTGGTGAATGTAGTGCCTACATGCTGCAGTGCCTTGAGGTTCTTGTCCTTCACCTTGAGTTCCTTCCTTGTCTTGTCAAGGACCTGAAGCAGGGAGTCTCTTGAGTACTCCACCTGCTCCACTGTCAACTGAAGGGACATGGCCCTCCTGTTTGAATTGTCAAGCTTGCTGTCATAGGCCTTCACATTGGCCAATGCAAGCTCATAGTTGGTCTGAAGCTCCCTAAGCTTCTGGCTCATACCCCAAAGTATAAGAGCCAAGACTGCTATGATTCCTATCAGTACCTTCTTCATATTATGCTATTGGATAAATGTCACTCACATAAGGATTCCATCCCTGAGTCGTCTTATAAGTATCTACGCTACTTGCAGGTACATATATCTTTCTGCCGCTAGCATTGCTATCAAAAACATTGTAATTACCCAAATATGGAGGTGTAGCAGCTCTTAGTATGACTGTTTCAAGACAATTACATGCCTTGAAGGCATCCATGCCAATATCAGCCACTGTTGCAGGAATATCTACACTTGTCATACCTGAGTATATATCAGGATTAGCACTTGTCTTACGGGCACAACCAAAGAAGGCGTAGTTTCCAATACTGGTGACACTATCACCCAAGTTACAGGTGGTGATACGAGAACATCCATAGAATGCTCTAGCACCAATACTTGTAACACTGCTAGGAATATTGACCTCACCTTCTGTACTACTATTTACTCTTGAAAGTATTGAGCAGCTCTCAAAGGCATTCTGGCCAATGCTTGTGACACTATTATGTATATAGACATCTGTAAGACTGTAGGCATTGCTGAATACATTAGTACCTATGCTTGTACACAATGGGCCTATCTGGGCACTTGTAATGTTTGCCTTAGTATAATCACCTAAAGCCCCTGAGGTAAGCTCACCACTACCTTGGATCTCTGCTGTCTCTCCAGTGTTCAATGTAATCCTGCAGAAGTAGGAATCCTCTTCAATAGACTCAATGTCACTTGCATAGCTGCTCCAGTTGGTGGCAGTCTTGTAGGCATTGAGGCTACTCAGGTGTACATATATCTTGCGGCCTGATGCATTACTAGCAAAGACACTTGCCCCTAATGTCGGAACACTCAAAGGATGACAGGTGACACTTACAAGAGTGCTGCAATTTGCAAAAGCACTACTGCCAATACTTGTAATATTCTCAGGCAGTATAATGCTTGTGAGACCACTGCATCCTTTAAAAGCATTGCTGCCAATAGAAGTCACACTGTCAGGTATAGTTATGCTTGTCAGACTGCTGCAGTCACTGAAGGCAGAAGTACCTATACTTGTAACATTTGCAGGAATCGTAACATTATTAAGCTTAGTACAACCGCTGAAAGTACTGCTAGCTATAGTAGTCAGTGCAGTACTCAAGGTTATTCCAATGAGACCAGTACAGTTTTCAAAAGCAGAATTACCAATGGATGTGATACTATTCGGAATGGTAACATTCTTAAGACCAGCACAGCCACTAAAGACTTCTTCTCCTATCTTAGTGATATTGTTAGGTATGGTTATATTGGAAAGACTAGAGCAGCCTTGGAATGTACTATCTTTGATCTCTGATACACCAAATCCTAGCACACAACGGGTAAGGCTTGTACAGTCACTGAAAGCACCAGTACCAACACTTGTCACAGAATTGGGCAAATCTGCAGACGTAAGTTGTGTACAACCACTAAAGGCATTATTACCTATAGATGTGATTCCTGTAAGAATGAGATTAATGTGTGTTAGACTGCTGCAACCTTCAAAAGCTTCTGCTCCTATACTGGTTACACTACTTGCTACACTCACATCTGTAAGGTTTGTACAGAAAGCGAATGCACCAGCACCAATACTAGTGCATAATGTTCCAATCTCTGCACTTGCAACTGTAGTTCTGTATGGTGTAGTCACCATAGCAGCAGTCAATGTACCCTCACCTTCAACATTTACTACTGTACCATTAGTCAAGGTCAACTTACAGAAGAAGTTCTTGAGTTCTGCAACAGCTGTCTCCAAAGCATTGACTCTATTGACCAACTGCTGGAAGTAGTAGTTGGTTGAGATGTCCTGATGTCTTGTAAGATATCCTGCATCATTGGTGAAAGCACTCACATTTGTAGGTACTGTGGGAATAGTAGGCTTATTGGACAAGTCATTGTATGACCCTGTAGTCGCTACTCTTGCTAGAGCAGGTAACGAAGGAACAGCAGGCTTATCTGAAAGGTCATTGTAGGAACCTGTGGTTGCCACTCTTGCCAAGTTGGGCAATGAAGGTATGATAGGCTTGTTCTTGATGTAGTCAGCAGCAGAAGTATTGGTTTGATTCCAATCAGGCTGTACTGCAGCGTTACCAATAGTAATAGTACTGCCATCCTGTCTTCTTGCAAAGAACTGGTCACCTGCAATATAGATATTATCAATCGCAGAGCTATTACTAGATTGGTCTGCCATTACAGCATTACTTTCAATATAGCCATCCTCTATGGTACTACCATCTGTAAATTCATAGTATGGAGTGAGTTCTCCTTCGCCAAGCTCAAGCACACTACAAAACCACTGCGTCATATTGTGACCTATGGGAGTCAGTATGTTATCCTGAATCTCAAAGTAGGAATTACCTTCTTTATTAGACACTACCCTACAGGCTAGCTCGTTTTCATATCCTACCATCGAAGGATTATTGCTGCTGCAGGCCAGTCGGATGACATGCCCACCAGTATTGTACTTGGTGTTCACCAAGAATACTGCCACCATATCTATTCGCTTACAGCCTAAGGTCACAATACAGCTTGAGCCCTGTTCTGGCACTGCTTGCCTGAACAGCCTACTCCATGCCTTTGCCTTGGCAGTGGCAGTCCACGTCAAATCAGAGACTGTATTTGCATCGGCCTTTGTAAGGTATCCCGCATCATTGAAGAAAGCTGATACTTTTCTGGGTACAGTAGGTATAGTTGGTTTATTGATGAGGTCACTATAGAGTCCTGAGGTAGCCACTCTAGAGAGTGATGATGCATTGGCCTTTGCACCAAGCTTCAAGTCCACATCAGGCTTGCTGTAAGTAGAAGCCTGGTCTACCTTTTTGCTTATTGAGAGTTCCAGTGCCTCCCTAATCCCATCCACTTCAGTCTTGTTATACACATCATTGGAATCTGCCTTACGTGCAATGTGTGACAGTATCCCTGATGCAGTGCTGCCATCCTCAAGAATGGCCTTGAGTGCCGATATACCCGATGCATCCACACCAAGCATGTCCTCAATCTTGTCATTCACCCAGCTCTCCTTGGCATATCCTGACAGTGAGGGAATAGTAGGCTGGTTCAGGAGGTCATCATATCTTCCAGAGAAAGCCACATCAGAGAGGGAGTCCTTGTCTGCCTTAGGCTCAATCATGTCCTCCAGCTCCTGATACTTGATGTCTGACTGCCTCTTGGTGTAGTAGTCCTGAAGCTTATCATCGTATGAAGTGTCTTGTGTGCCAATGAGTCCATCCACCTCCTCCTTGGTGTATGTGTCTGCCTTGTCTGCCTTCTCGGCAAGCATGGCATCAGTATCATCCTTGTTATACTCAATGGTACGCCATGTGCCTTCCTTGGTCACATTGTCAAGGATGCAGTCAACATCACCCACATTCAGTACAAGGGTATCATTGCCTACCAGAGTGCCTCCTGTGATGCATCCTCCATCAAACTCAAGAATGCAGTCCTCAGGGATGGTAACAGTCAGACCGTTGAGGGTCATGTTATATCTGATGATGTACTTGGTGTCCTTGCTGGGCAGCATGTCCTGCCTGAGTATGGTGTGGTTGTCCTGAACCTCAGGGATGACCACAACACTCCTATACACCTGATTGTAGGGACTGAACTCCTTAGTGCAGCATGCCCTAGGGTCAGTCTTCAGGTCAGTTGTCTTATTCCAATTGGTTTCTTCCATATTCATGAATATTTTATCAGTGGCAAAGATACGAATTGTCCCTCTCTATATTGCAGACCTTAGCAAAAGTGTTAGTTCTGAATAATAGAGCCCTTAATGGTATAGGAGCCTATATATATAATGTGTACCTTTGTATCAGAAACAGATAGAGTATATAATGGCAAAGTAATAAGCACGATGGGTACCGGGATTATTTCAACAATAGTCGGCCTTTTCTGCACAATAGTAACAAGTGTGGTGACTTTCCTCCTGACAAGGCGGAAGTTCAACTCAGAGGTCGATGCCCAGCAGATCAAAAACATGAGTGATTCATTCGATACATATAAGAAGATGATGGAGACCAACTTGGCTACTCAGAAGGAAACCATGGAGGTTGTCATTATGTCCCAGAACCAGAAGATAGACCTTCTGCAAAAGGAGAATGACAGCCTCAAGACACAGGTGAGCCAACTGCAGCAGCAGATGATTAACATATTGGGCAGCATTTGTTTGGATGCGACCTGCAAACTAAGGAAGATGGACTTCCAGTCAGATGTGAAGTTCTCAGATGCAGGTGTGGAGGTAGGTACAAAGAAGAGAGCTAAAAAAGGATAGTATACAATGGAGATACTGATAGACAGGAAATGGAAGAAGGAGACATACACCATTGGCAGACTGTATATCAATGGTACATTCTTCTGCAATACATGTGAGGACAAGGACCGCCATCTTGACCAATCCATGTCTGAAGATAAGATAAAGAAGGTGAAGGTGGCTGCCAGGACTGCCATACCAACAGGAACATATATTGTACGAATGGATGTTGTTAGTCCCAAGTACTCCCTGAAGCCATGGTATGTCATGAACTGCCGTGGAGCAAGGATGCCAAGGATAGAGCCTGTGAAAGGATTCTCAGGCATACTGATACACCCAGGCTCTACAGCAGCAGACAGTGCAGGATGTATACTGGTGGGGAAGAATGATGTGGTAGGAATGGTAACTGACTCAAAGGCCACATTCCTGAAGCTCTACAGTAAGCTCCATGAGGCATATGTCAGAGGAGAGAAGATAACCTTGATCATTAAGTAGTTTTTTCATAGTTTGTTGTTTTTCATGTTTTAGGGGTTAATCGAGGAGGCAGGAGGATTATATAATCTTCCTGTCTTTCTTTATAAGATATTTGGAGAAGTGGAATATATTGTTTATCTTTGCAGCAGAATAGATTAGGATATGAAGGAGGTACAGTGGATAGACCCTGACTTTCTGGCTCCCAAGGACGCATGGGACAGACTGTCAATGAAGGAGAAGGCAGCTATGATGAAGGTGGCTGTCCAGAATGGCATTACCAATCTGAGTGACATCAGGGCTAAATACAATGAGTTTGCTGAAGGAGGCCCTATTGATACAGACTGGAGCTATAATAGTTGGAAGAGACAAGTAGCTGAACACAAGGGCATCAGGCCTGATGAGGATAATACCTATGACTATGAGGCATACTTCAACAAGTATCCTGAAGAAGCATGGAAGATGCTCAAAGGAGATCCAACTGCACATTTCTCTAATGAATTCAAAACAGTGTATCATCCTACATTCAGCTCAAAGAGTATTGGCAATTATGGTAGTATCTACTCTGGAGTCAGGAATCCTCTAACTAATCCACAAGGACTGGTTGGTGGAACATGGTCTCCTGACTATCATACATTCACTATGTCTCCTGATGGCTACAGAGGGCCTGTTAGCATGGACGATAGAAAGTCATATTTGGAGAATGCTGAAGATAATGGAGTAGTCCTTAGAGAAGCTGATGGAAGCCTGCCTATATATGATGGCATACCTTGGGGAGGAGTATTACCCAACGTAACAGTCTATGGTAACAAACATGCTGAAGGAGGCAATCTCTTTAGAGGAGGTGGCTCTATAGTCTCAGACAAACTTGTAGATATGACCATTAAGGAGGAAGGATTCAATAAGCAACCTGAAGACATAGGTGATGGCAAGATGACCTTAGGTTCAGGACTCACTGCATCCAAATGGCATGACCTCTATAGAAAGAGAGGCAACAAATGGTCTGCTGCTGACAATAGGATGGCAGTAAGACAGGAACTGTCCGACAGAGAGAAATGGGCAAAATCCAATATACCCAATTGGAAGGGTCTGCCTGATAGCTCCAAAGAGGCATTGTTGATGTACAAGTACAACTATGACTTCAACAGAGCCAACTCTCCCAAGCTATTTGCTGCATTAGAGGCAGGGAATCTTCCTGAGGCAGCAAGACAGATGGATGCTACCAGTAAAGACCCGAAGTTCAAGAAAGGCCTGGCCAATAGGAGAAAGAGGGAGCAGGCACACTTCATGTTAGGGGTAAGACCTACTCCAACAGCACCTAATGACATTACCTTACAAAGTCCTGACAACACCTTTGTATACAATCCCTATCTCCTTCAAGAGCAGAACACAACCATGCTTCCTCAGGTAGTTCCTGATGAGGATGCCTATGTAAGTACCCATGAGGTGTCTCCAGAGGAGATAAGGGCTCAGAAGCTCCAAGAGTCATTTGATAACATAAACAGGTTCAACAGGACAATGGAGATGCTAGGCAGTAATCTTAGGATACCAACATTCCATCCTACTACAGGCAATGATGTGCTTGACCTCCTATGGGCTACAAGAGGCAATGACAGTTCTCTTCTTCAGATGGCTGATGAATATGCTAAAGGTGGGGGGATACATATTAAACCTTCCCATCGCGGCAGACTTACCGAACTGAAGAAGAGAACTGGCAAGACAGAGGCTGAACTGTATAGAACTGGTAGTCCTGCTGTTCGCAAGATGATCACATTTGCACGCAATAGTAGAAAATGGGAGCATGGTCTTGGAGGTAATCTTTATGATGGTACTACAGAACCTTCTCAGAGGATGAACATAGGACTGAATGCTACTAATGGGTGGCAACCTTATACCCTTGGCGATATAGTAGCCAATGGAGAGAATGTAGCTAGACAGAGAAAGGCCCTTCAGGATACATTCCTTAACTTCCCAGTTGAATCCAATGATGCCACGGCTGTAGCTAATGGTAGGTCTCAGAATACCCATCTAGAGAGAAAGGCTATCAGGGGAGGAGCAGCTAATGCAGCTTGGGAGAGGGAGCATCCAGGTCTTGCCCAGTTAGGATATGCAGCAAGTGCTGTACCTTTTGCAGTAGCTTCAGCACCTATACTTGGTGCTGCAGCAGAGACTGGGGCAGGACAGGCAGTTACAGCTGGATTAGGATGGCTGGGTGATGCAGCAGTGTCCTCTCCTTTATTTACCAATGCAGCATCAAGAGCACTAGGAACCTCTACTCTCCTTCCTTGGTTGGACGCAGGAATGACAGCAGGCTTTGGTGCTCATGGCATACAGGAAACAGCAGAAGGGAACTTTACTCCAATCACTGCTCTTGAGGTAGCTCCATTGGGGAGACTGGCTAAACCCATAGCTAAAGATGCTGCACTGGCTGTTGAGAATTATAGATATCCATTAGGTAGACCCCAAGTTCCTGAAGGCTATCTAACTGTTAAGCCACAAGTTAGAACAAGAGTTGGAGATGTGGAAATAGATACTCCTAACATGGCATATAGACAAGGCAACGATCTAGGAAGAACATATCAGAAATATAAAGATATAGATGCTTCTGTAGCTCAACATCAGATTGAGGATAATTTAGAGCAGTTGCTATCCTCAAGAGATGGAAGGCCTTATATTAGTAGAGAAAAAGCTTTAGATGAAGCCATTGCTAATGGTACTTTCGATCCTGCTATAGGAATAGAAGTCGATGGGCATTCTGCTGCATACCAAGATACTCCAATGTATTCAGACGGTTTTCTATGGTATGGAACACCTAAAATAGATGAAACATTGCCTCTAGGCTCTTTACAATCAGGACTATTAGTTACACCTAGAAATGATGCCTTTATAATAGGAAGCAACAAAGCTACTCCTTACAGAGGGACAGGAAGTGGAATATTAAAATCAAAAAGTGGAGTTACTACAGTTACAGATAACGGAGGAAGGTTAATACCAGCAGATGCAGATAACCTTGGATTAGAGCTCAATAACATTTCTGCATATAATTGGGAACCTGGGTACGGCTATAGAAGAGTATTTGCAGAAGAGGCTCCTGCTGCTGAGTGGGCTCAGATGAAGACAGTGGAAAGTCTACCACAAGGCACACCCTGGACTCTTGAACAAGCTAAAGCTGCAGCAAAATATACTAAAAACTACTTTAATGAAGATGTAGTACCTAGATTGGAAGCAGCTAGAAAAGATAGCCCTAATCCTCGCTTTATCCAAAATTCTCCGTTTTTGGGAAGATTTGCTATTGCAGACAGGCCTCCAAACGTACTGGGGGAAACCTCTCCAATAATACTAGACCATAATGGTTCAAAATATACTACAGTACTCAACAAAAATGATGTGTCACCCCTCAGCGATAAGCTGAATACAACAGTTCACGAAATGAGAGAAGATATGATCCACTACCACAAGGGAATGTATGATGATGATGTACAGGCAGCATTAAAGCATGTAGAAGAGTATAATGATGCCCTGAAGAATGGAAAGTACTTGAAGGCTGCAAAGCTCATGATGAAGTACAAAAAGGATCTTAATAAGGCAGAGGAAGCCTACTACACATCCTTCTTGACCCCAGGGGAAAAGGATTTGATTGAGAGAGCATACAGGGTTCCGAAAAACCCAAAGATAGCAACAAGCAGTAAGCTTAATGAGAAAGTCTCAGAAAACACCCGGTATAGGTCTCAAATTAGCAGGGATCATGGGGGTGTAGTAGGAGATGATTTGAATGTAGTGATTGACAATCTGTCAGACGACGAGCTTCTGGATGTGTTGTCTACAGGGGATTCCTATGGTGTAGATTATAGGAAGTACATTGAAGAGAATCCAAAAAAGAAGGCAAAGATGATTGCCAACATAAAAGAGGCTTTAAAGGGTGTAGGTATAATGACGGTTGCTTCTGTCCTGCCCGACATGGTAGTAACAGCAGATGATGAGTAAATGCAGCTGCTGCGACCTGATAGTGTTTTGAGGATTAGCATAGGGAAACTTCAACGGGGGGTCTTAATAAAATCTTTAGCATCTTGCACTGGTGGAAACTTAACAGTATCTTTGTGGCAAAGAATAGCGTTTCTTTGTTTGCATAGGTTTTAGTTGTTTTAGATTTGTAGTTTTATGTTTTTGAGGGTAAGCCAATGATCGGGCTTGCCCTCTTTTTTCTTAGTGTTTTCCTAAGCAGTTTGTCACTTAGGAATATTTTCCCTACATTTGCAACGTGAGTAAATTTCTTTGTTCATTTCTTAAGAGTAAGTTTTGAGTTAATAATGTGTATGTGAACTGAAAGAGGGAAGCTGTGAAGCCTCCCTCCTTTTAATATGTACACGTACATTATATATAAGGTGTCAAGTCAAAGTCATCTTCATGGCCAGATACCCACATGGAGAAAGGTGCACCAGACTTGCTATAGTCCCCTACCCATTCAGTGACCAGTGTGATCCCCCTATGCCATGTATAGTCAGAGAGATAGTGCCTGAAGGTCTCCATCAGGTACATCATATCTCCATCAGTAGAGCCTGTCACATTGTAGTATACCCTCCTCTGTGTATGCCTCCTTATCTTAGGCATACTCCATTTCCTATCGCACACTGCACAAGCCAATTGTTCAGTGAAGTGTCTCCCATGTACAGCCAAATACCTTTCCAATCCTTTCATCAGCTTTACCCATTGGTTAAACCGGGTGCAAAGGTACTAATAAAAATCCAACCGACAAAACATTACCTATGAAAAATGCAAATCCCTGAGTCCTAAGTAGTTGAAGAGAAACATCATTACCTGTCAAACACCTTTCCCAAGAGAGCTTCAACCTTGCCATCATCCTTGAAGTCCTCATTCCTCCATCTGAACACCTCTACACCAGGATAATGCAGTTGTATCTCCTTAGTGCGGTTCTTGTCATGTTGTCTCTGCTTGTCATGGAACTTGCCATCCACCTCAATGATGAGCCTTGCCTGAGGCACATAGAAGTCAGCTATGTAGTACCTGACTATCCATCCATCATCAGCCTTGATGTAGAATATCTTCTGAAGCTCATAGGGGATATTATACCTATCCAGCAAGGCCATCATCTTCTCCTCCAAAGGAGAGGGGAATATCTTCATCTCCTCAGCCCTATACTGTGCAGTCCTCCTAATCTCCTGATTATGTGCCTGAATCCTATTCATACTGCAAAGATATATAAAGCCCTTGAACATCATGCATGTATAAGAACAGCCTTAAGGTACACCTATCTATACCTGCCCCCTCCTATCTAGGGAGTGGGTTATATCCCCCCCCTACTATTATAGTATCCATTTTAGTATGTCAAGAGAGGACATAAATACTAAATAGTATCCAGACAGCCAAGGAATAAACAGAAAAGAACAGATTCTACTACGGAAAGCTACGGATTTTTACAAATGTTAACAGGGATATCTACGGATTTGGAGTATGGGTATGAATCAAAGATACCTAATGTGTGTATATAAATGAGACATAGTGTATGTGTATAAGTCATGGATTCTATTTTTAGCTACTTGCATTGCATTTATAAAGGAGGAAGATACTTCTGGATTCTAGTAATTTCTATCATGTGCGTATAAGTTGGGAATATAATGTATGTATATAAGTCAGGGATAACATATCACACCTCCCCCTGTCCTTGACAGGTTGGGGTTCATCCCCCCTGGTCAATGCTGGCTGAGTGCTTCAGGGCTCTCAGTAACAGAGGTTTACGCCTCATCAGCAACTGACCAGCAGGAGCAATCCTGTCTGTCACAGCAATAACAACAGCTACTCAGGCTGTTGCTAGCAGCATCAGCAAGGCCAACTGAAGCTGCAAAGGATTCTCTGGAATTACTAATCCTTTAAATACATACAACTATGACAAAGAGTCAGATGATCCAGAGAGTTGCTAACGTCATCAACAAGGGTGGCAAGTGTGTAATCATCGCAGGTACCAACAGTACTGAAGACATCTACCGTCTGATGAGGGTGGATGATCCTAAGTATGGTCAGTGCATCGAAGTAGCTTACTTTGACGAGACTGAGGAGGTTGACCCATTCCATGATGGTGAATGTGCACTACTTCCTACTTGGCTTGGTGCATCTAAGATCATTGATGCTGTAATGGCCCTCAATGATAAGTAGCAACTCTAAAAGCCCTAAACATTCCCAAGATGTTGAGGGCTCCTTGGGCTTTCCTATTCAGTTAGGTTCCATAGGAGTAAAACACAATAACTGTATGACACCAGAAAAGTTTGAGAAACTGCTGGCCAATGGCATGATGCTGTTGGTATCAGCAGGTGGCTTTCTCGCAGGATGCTATTACATCTACTGTGGGATTGAGTTTGTATTGACCCATTAAGCCGCAAGACCCCATAAGAAGAGATGTATGGGCTCAAAGGTCTGAACTGATATTCACCTCAGCAATGAGGGCAGAACTCTTGACAACCTCCATGGAATAAAACCACTGTACTCAGGATGGAACTGAGATGGAGGACTAAAGCAGGACCACTGCTATGAGGTGGAATAACCTTGCCTGAATCAAAGCACATTAGTGTACCAGGGCAAGTAACTCATGGCAATGGCTCTGCAGGATATAACATACCTTAGTATGGTACGTATTTACACCCGTGACTGGACACTTGTGTGCTCTGGCCGCACTACAGAGGAGGCATGGCGCAACCTTCCTGCCAAGTATTATGGCAAGAGGCAAGAGTTAGGTCTGTTTGCCTACTATCTGTAGACTCTACCCCACAAGCAAGGATGATATGGGCCTAATGTGAACAGTACTATTTCTCTCGTCTAGGGCTGGCAGATGCTGGCCCTTTGCTATGTAGTGAATTCAAGACCCTTTAAACAAACGAACAGATGAGAAATTACACAGACTTCTCTGATCAGGCTATTCTTGCCTGCATCAAAGAGAATGGGGGCAACCCCTCCAAATGTACATCTATTGTGCAGCTATCCTTTAAGGAAAATGGCACAATAGAGAAGTGCCTCAGTATCTGGCAGGATATCAGCCAGGGATGGGACAATGACGTAAGATTGCTCTATAGTGTCCCTGTAGAGCAGTGGTACAACTGGGTAGCCCCTGAAGAGCTTATCCAAAAAGACTTTCAGGCTATGCTGGACTTTTACAGTCTGGAGCCAGAACCAGATCCTAAGTGGGATCCCACTATTGAGGATTTGAGAGGAATGCTCCAATTCATGGGAGCAGATGATGTGGAATACAAAGCTGCATCTAGATGTTTCCTGCTGCACAGCTACGTTCAGACTCCTTGGTATGATTCTGGTGGCTCAATAGATGCTATAGATGTCAGGATAGAGGAATCTTCCATCAGTCTGAAGGAAGCCCAAAAGTGCTGGGAAGATCTGATTAATGAATTTACGATATGAAAAGGATTAATAACAAAACTCTTGCAATGGCCCTTCTCAGAGGGGCTGTTGCCTTGAGTGGTCTTATGGCCACTGCATGCTTCGCTCTCTTCTGTGATAGCTGGAACTCTCTGTTTGCAGTAAGTCTTACAGGGCTTGCTGCTGTGGTATTACTAGATGAAACAATTAAGTCAAAGTAACATGTGTTTTAAAGACAGAGGAGTCAAAGTAGGCTCCAGCAATAGGAAGGAATGGCTTGCTGAATTACAGGCCAATCATGAGAGTGATGAACTAAAGGAACTCTTAGCAAGAGGTCACAAGGTAGTCTCTGTTAAGAAAAGGCAGAGGGTAAAGGCCTCTGAGGTTCAATATCCTGTGAAAGTTACAGTTACAGCTCCCAACTGTGATTGGACTCTCACAGTCTCTTGGGAGCATTTCCAGAAGAAGGGAGGAAACTGTAGGATTGTCAAGAGATATTACAAGTAATCTCCATTCATTGATATAGTGCTACTAACTGTAGGCATTATACTCTAACTCTACCAAGGTCATGCAGCTCCACCTTATATAAAGTGAGCTGCATAATAACCCTATTAAACAACAAGTAAAATGAAAGTTTCAAATGTTAAGTTTGCTGACTACAATGGTCAGGACAATCTCTATTTTGAGGTTGATGTTAACATTCATGAGATGCTCAAGAGCACTCCAGTGTATAACAATTCTAAGGTACTTTATGAGGGTACCAAGGATGAGGGCACATTATGGGTGAAGATATTTGATTGTGGCCTTGCCACATTTGGATTCACTCAGAAGTCTGATCCTCTGCATGGTAATGAGGAGTACACATGGTCTTCCAATGCAGTCTGTATTAACCGAGAGTTTAACCTGATTGGTACTCCCTATGAGCTTGCTAGATATGGTGCAGGTGTCAAGGAGGCAGGAGAAGTTGGCTGCTACCGGGCTGCTGAGTTAACCAAGGCATTGGCTCTTGAGATTGGTGAGGAGAATGCTGACAAGCTCCATTGGGGGATTGAACAGTACAGACTCACTGTAGATACATCTGCTCCTTATGTAGATGGTAGAGAAAGAAAATAAACTCTATACGAGGGAGTAGGAAACTCCTGCTCCCTGGATAATAACCCTTTAAATAATAAGAATTATGGCACATTATTGTAAGATTTGTGGTCAGTATGAAGAGAATACTGACTGGGATGATGAGTACACAAAGATGTTAGACGAACAGCAGTTGTGTTTCACCTGTAACCATTGGAGACAACAGCATGAGTGGGATAAGGAAAGAGGAGAACACAACTGGGCTGTTGTAGATGGCCATCACTATGTTCTTGAAGAACCTGCTCCTGAGGAAAGTCCATTTAAGGGATTTGGAGGCCACAAGGTAATAGTTAAGTTCTTTGATGGTACTGTGAAAGAGTGTGGTAATCTCTGGCATCAGGGTGAAATTCACCATCCATATTGGAGAGAATTGATGCCTGATAATGCTGAGATAGAATGGTAATAAAATAATAGAAGTTATGGCATACCCTAAACAGTATCCTGAAAAGCCCTTGGTAGCACTAAGGGCTTTTGCTCAAGACAGAGACATGCTTGAGCTTCCACTTGTTGATGTCCTTGAGGCATTTGAGAAAGAAATAGAGCCTTGTTCTACTCTTGGCTATTCTAGAGATATGGTCTATGATACTATTCTCTATAACATAGTAACTGACTCCAAAGATAACTGGGGAGAAACATTTGATTTAGCAAATAGAGTATTTTGTAAATAATAAGATTATGAAGAAAAATGATGTATTCACCTTTACAGCTCCCAATGGAGTTGAGGTGCAGGCTGTAGTCTTAAATAAGATTACACACTTTGCTGAAACTACAGATAACTACTCTGCTACTTATCTCTGCTATGGCCAGAACAGATTATTCACTTGGATTCATTCTGAAAGGACTCTTCCTGTATGTATAGGTCAGGATGAGTATGGTGATGATAGGTTTGAATATCAAGATGTTACTGAGGACACATATGGTGAAGTTATTGTAGACTATGCCATCCTTCCTGACTATGATGCTCTGCTAGAAAATTACTCACATCAATTGGATATGGCAAACGACTATGCGGACAAAACTCTATAGAGTATTTGACTCTCTAGGCAACCTGACGAGGAAGTTCAGTACTTATCAGGCTGCTGTTGTGTATAAGATGACATTTGGTAATATTTATTGGACAATTAAATAATTAGAATTATGGGAAAAATTGCAAAAGAGCTTTATGAAGCTATTCTTAATGGCCGACACTTTGATGGTCCTAACAAGTTTGAGATTGAAGGCACTGAGTATGCTCAGATATCGTCTTATGCTCCTACTTACTCTGGTAGTTGGAGTTGGGAGGAAAATACTGAAATGCTGGTCATTGACCATGATGGGAATATGTACTGGCTTACCCTATGGACTGACAGGTATGACATAGACTATCCTACTGAGTATAACTACCAGTTAAGATACTTCTATTCTATGCTTGCAGATGATCCTGAAAAGTATTTTGAGTTTTAACAATTAAATAATTAGAATTATGAAAGAAATTGTATTTAGATTCAATGAGGGCTGCCAGCCCTATCTGTATGACTGCTATGTTCTGCCAGAGGGACATGCTCCAATCAAGCTATTTGAGGATGCTTTCTTTGGTGATGTGCTCATCTGTTTAGCATTTCTAGTTAATCCTCAGAGTCCTGATCCTATGGGGGACACTGAACTGGCTAAACATCTCCTTGAAATATCTAGAACTACAAACTACAGCTTTGTTATTAAGGTGTGGAATGTTGAAGACTTTCTGAAATATAATGAAGACCACTTAAAATAATTAAAATTATGGCAGATTTTAGAGAGACATTGGAAGTGTCGAAGAATAGTACATGCTTCCTAAGTTATTCATTCTGTAAGACCAAAGAGGATCTTGCATTAGTTGATGATGACCAGTTACCCAATCCTCCTATGGAGATTGAGTTTGCTGATAATGCTACTATTGGTGAGGTTGCTGACCTCATTGAGAGATTCTCTGAAAATGAGGAACAGTGCTTTGCAGCTCTTCAGACATTGCAGAATACAGGTAAGATAACTTTAACAGATGAGTACTAATGTCATACGGAGTTTTCACAGATGTCTCTGGCAAGACAGAGAAGATCAGAGGTGGTTTCCGTTCTTGGCAAGAAGCTGAGAATTGGAAGATAGCAAATGGTAATAATCCTAACCACTATGTAAGCCAGATTTCCGGGTGTATCAGTGGGTGGTCACTAAAATAACATAATAACTATGACAAGAGAGGAAGCACTTGCCATTGCCCACAAGTACTATCTTGAGGGTGAGGTAGCCTACTGCATGGATGTCTTGGGATACTCTCCTGAAGATGCTCTTGATGAGTGGGTGAAATAGCAACAGCATCACCTGAGCTAAGACTCTGAGTGTGGCTACTTGGAAACAGAACAGCCAAACAAGAAACATTAACACAACCCTTTAAATAGAAAAAACATGAGTGATTTTAATGCAAAGAGAGTAGCAGCTCTCAAGGAAAGGTATGCAAAGGCAGGTTTTGTCAAGAAGGTCTGGAAGACAAGTGATGAATGGACAGTTACTCTTGAAGAGTATGCTGAGTACATTAATCCTATGTACAAGGATGTCAAGAAGGCTGAAGTTATTGAGAAGGAATATACCGACAAGAGTGGTAAGACTAGAACCTTCTTAAAGGTCAAGTTCATTTTTGAAGGAGGCACAGAGGTTGAGTGGGACCTGCCCTATGAAGAGAAGGATGAAGATAATGAGAGCATCTTCCCAGACTATGAGGAAGGAGATGAATTGAAGTTGAATACCATCAAGCTCTGTACTCAGACATGTTTGAAGGAGTTCCATGAGTATGCAATAGGCGAGATAAAGTAGATATATCCAGCACAGCCTTGTGTGACAGGCAGGGCTATACATTAACCCTTTAAAACATTACAAACAATGACAAAAGAAAGAATCAAAGAGATTATTGCCAACTGTTCAGGTATAGCTGGTCTCACAGAGTATGAAAGACTTTCAGAGAAGGATTTCATTGAATGGTTTGAGAACAATATCCAGTATAATGGGTATGAAAGTAGGATGCAGGGTAAACACCTCATTGAGTACTTTAAGAAGCCCAAGGTGTACTCAGTATTTGTAGAGCATGAAAGCAGCATTCGTAGCTTCTGTAAGATAGCCACCACAGACTATAAGAAGGCTAAGGAGGCCTTCAATGACATGGTGAATTACTTCTCTGACTGTTGTAAGAAGGGTACTAACTTCAGAATGAGACAGTGGCCTATGACATGCAGTACTACCTATGAGGACTGTATGATTGTGGAATGTGATGAGCATCAGCATATTATTCACTTTGATAGATTCGTGGAGGACTGATTATGAAAACAGTACAATATAAGGAGTGGCAGGTTGAATGCTATAATGATGAGCCTGTCACTGTAAATAACTACTTTAAGTATGATATCATCATCAATAAGGCAGATGGTAATTACATAATGACAGTCCATAAGGAAGAACTCTAGCTATCTGATGCTGAAGGACTCCTAAGTGGTGATGAGACCCTTGCACAGCAAGCTCTTGACAATATTATACACAACATGGAGTATGAGCTGGATATCTTGAAGGAATTCAATAGTAACAAACTTACATTTAAACATTAAAATTATGGAGGCAAAGACAGAAACAGGTATTATCCTGAAGCACCTGGACTACAATAATGCAACAGTCCAGAGATTTGATGATTTGGCATTCCACCTCTACTGCATTCCTATGACAGAGAAAGTGGAACTCTTGGCAGCACTGATGTATCAATTCCATGTTGATACTAACTCTGAGGAATTCAAGGCACTGTTTAAGAAGTTTGATGAGATACTGGCTAATAGATAATAATATGCAGTATGTAGTATTACTTGCCAATAAGAGGGATACCTCTGACAGGCACTGGAAGACATTCAGAGATAAGGAATCAGCTATGAGATATGCTGATGATTGGGAGAATAATCAGTGGTTTATCAGTGTACATGAACTCCATGAGGACTTGTACTAATGACTAAGACAGAGTATGCCATGTCTCTTACCTCAGAGGAGGAGCTGGCAACATATAGACCACTGTTTCCAGACTGGTCTGATGAGGGTATAGCAGAAATGCTATTGGAGGCTACTGCCTGTGCTGTACTGGCACAGTATGAGCAGAAGTATGAACTTTAATACTAAGAGAAGGGAATCCCTGTTATGGGGGTTCCCTTTTTTATTTTTTAAAGGCCTGCTTGACTTACCTTTCTTTCTTTATATATTTCTTTCTTTAGTTAAGTTATAGTCTAAGTCTATAGCTTATTTTTGTTTTTTAACAAAATATCACAACTTACCTTTTTTGCAGGAGTTAAATAGCCCTGTACTGAGACTTTCTCAGTTTACAAATCACATTATTCACATTTTAAAGTTTAAAGTATTATGAAAAAGTTAAGCGTTAGTTTCATGTCAGTTGCCCAGCAGTCAGTGTTCAACAGCTCAGAGTGGAAGCCCGTCGGTGATGCATACACCCTGGAAGAGATCTGTGCCGCAGGAGCCTTAGGCTTCAGCTACAAGGACATTGAGGGTTCTGAGGCTGAGGTTACAGAGACTGAGTTCCAGAGTGGTGACACGGCCCTGAGAATCACAGTTACCCTGAAAGATGGTCAGACACCTGAGCTGAAAGCAGGCAAGAACATTCAGGACAACTATGATGAGGGTGACAAGCTCCCCATCTCACTCATCTACGGCCAGGAGCTTAAGAAGGCAGGCCAGCCCAGCATTGTCAGATTTGACGTGTGGGCCTCTGAGGAGGAGAAGAAGGAGTATCTCAAGAAGCGTGATGAGGAATAGTCTTAGGACAGTCAAGAAAGGGTGAGGTCAGAGTACCTTGCCCTTTATATTTTTTCTCTAGGTACATGCGACTTACCCCATGGTACATAGTTTTTTTACCCAGGAAATGGAAACTTAGCGATGATATGAAAGATTTTCCTTAGAAGTCTGTGGAAGTTCCTGTATCCTTTTTGATATTATGAATCTTCTCATGGCATTCCCGACACAGTACCTGTACCTCATTGCAGGTATACTCCCAGGCACTCCTGCCTGGAATGTATTTGGTATGGTGGAGGTTTATGTAGTGGGTAGAGCCGCACAGTTCACACTTCTGGCCTTTTACAACAAATACAAAAGTCCTGAAGGCAGTCCACCGTATATCTTCAAGCTGCTCAGAATAACTCTGTCTCTCTTGGGTCAATGGTAACTTCATAATACCTGTATTAAACTGTTGGGGATTTTCCTGTATGGTAGGTTTTATAGTGGGGTTTCGGCTTTGCCTTTTACGCTCTGCCCACTGCTCCTCTTTCCTTCTCCTGTGCTCCAATAGAGCATCTGTCAGAAGGTTGGATGGGCACTCCTTCACTATATTCAATATACCTGTCTCTAAGTCTATAGGAGGTTTGCTCCTAGGGTGATTAAGGTACTTCTTGTACGCTTCCAAGACCTTGCCGTAGTCAAAGATGGTGTCTCTGTCTGTATATCCCCAAGTCATGTATCTGTACCTATGGGAAGTCATCCTCTGGAGTGTGAAGAACTGAGACTGTATAATCTCCCTTACCATGGAGGTGGTCACCTGCTCCACTGTAATCTCTCTGCCTTTGTATGTCATGTAACGATCCTTGTTTGATGCTACAAAGTTAATGCTAAACTTTAATACACAAAAGAATCTAAAGGACATCCTTAGGAGCTTTTCTTTAAGCAAAAGGAAAGAAGAAGAGGAAAAGAAAACAAGAAAGAGAAGAAGAAAAGAGAAAGTAACATAAAGAGAAAAGAAGAAAAGAAATAAATAAAGAAAAGAAGAAGAAGAAAGGAAAACCCCCTTATCCCCCACGAGATGATCTGGATTTCCTGTCTAAGATATGGTACCTTCCTCCTGTCATAACAACTCAGTCCTGTCTATTGTGGTGTTAGTTGCATAGGTGTAAGGAATGTGGTCTTCATATCTACTATGTATAGTGAGAGATAGCCATAAGGAATGAATATACTCACATTTAACATTTCATGTACTGATGTGTTAACATTTAACAGTTCCACATTGAGTTAGTTGCATATATGCAAGTAACGTGGCTTTTAACACCCTCCCCACCCTCAACCCCACTATCTCCCCAATCCAATTCCACCCACATTACATCAGGTTATGACACTACCTACTCACCATTCTACAGCATACTATCCTGCTTTTTACCATAGAATCAGGACATTTTGCTACCTCTCATCTTAGCTATACCACAAATTTAGCTTCAAATCTACCCAAATCCCACAACTATCTTAGCTTTTTTCATGCAGTGTATACACATTGAGGGCAAATCAATCGAGGATATCTTCTACCTGCCCTGCATACATTCCATAACAAAGTCTGATGATGGCATCTGTTACCTTCTTACAGATGGTACTGTTGCAAAGGTTGGAGACTGCTTGTGTGAGGATGATGAACATAACTGGCATGTACTATGACAGGTTTCAACCCATGTTCCAAAGACCCAGATGTCAAGAAATGGTTCGACTTCAAGTATTCCCTGCTTATAGACAGGCTTGAGAAGAAAGATTAATCCCTTCATAAAAGGACTCCTGGCTATACTGCTTGTTTTATAGCCTATGCCAGGAGTTTTCACCTTAGACCCTTTAGACACATGACAAAAGAGTTCATTAGACAGTTTGACTATAATGTCAGAGTAATGGAGGCTGCTTGCCTTGCTGCTTCATTAGGATATGAGGAAGGCTACTATGGCAATCTTGGTTGTGAGAATGTAGACTACTGTGGAAGACTTCGCAGAAGGATACATAATCTTGTTGGAGACAAGTGGCCTGAGGTTGTCATGAAGGCTTATTCTGAGGAGTTTCATGAGGGCTACATGGATTCATGAGCCCTCTTTTCTTTTGATTACTTACAACAATTAGATATTATGAAGATAAGTACATCAAATCCTATTGTTCTGGCTGTTGCCAAATATTATGGTATCAATACCTATGGCAAGTTCAGAACCTGGCTGAGCCTGATGGCAGCCAATGCTGCTGTCTATTATTATGAAGATGGCAAGCTACATCACACAAGAGTGAGGACTCTCAGAGAGAGTTTTTACTCTTGAATTAGAATACTTACAACAAAACATAGGAGATATAGTTATGGAAAATAATGACATGGAATATCCTCTTTAGGAACAGAACCTTGAGAAAGAAATTCAAGGTATCTTTGATAGAGAACTGGACATAAATGATATCACTGCAGAAGAACAGAAGATTATTGATGTGGATAAGAGAATTGGCTCTTACCTCAGAGATCAGATGACCAAAGAGGAAGAGAGTCAGTTCATCTCAGACTGTAAGGAAAATAAGGAACTTAAAGAGAGAACATATCTGACTGCTCTCTTGGTTAAATCATTAAAACAGAAAATATAATGGAGAAAATATTTGATAAAGAATTTAGAGAAACTCTAATAGACACATTAGAAGAAGCAGGAATTGGGGAAGACAACGCAACACAAATTGTTTCTTCCAAATACAAAGAGGCATTGAAACAAGTTGTAATAAGTAGATTAGAACAGGTTATTTCTCTTATCAAAGAGGATAAATACAAGGAACTTTCAGAGCTTTGCTCTTATAGTCCTGCTGGAGACTGTATGGGATGTGACAATGTTTATATTGACTTCTCTGACATTTGTGATGTGAAGGACATTGGAGATTTCATACATACATTGGATAAAGATGTAAACATGGAAGCGTGGTAAATAAGCAACAGTATGAAGAGCGGCCTGAGGAGTTGTACCCCAAAGAGCCACAATTCTATAATGGATAAAAGCCTGCCACACTTACCACTTAACCAATAGTGAAGAGGACAGCCTCTGGCAGGTTCTTTTACTGTCTCCATTAGCTGATGTTGCAGCATTAGCTTTTGGGGATGGTCTATCTCTACTCTTTAAGGATTTTACAACAATTTCAGATTACAATTATGAAACACCCTTTAACTATTTCTTACGTCACTGATGCCTACAAGAGGTTTCAGGAGATTGAGTTGGCCAAGAAAGAGATTGACCACATCCTACAGTTCACAAGACAGCATGACATGTTTGCTTCTGTGGATGGCTACTGTGAGGCCAAGAGGACTCTCATTACTCTTAAGAAGGCTCTAATAAACCAGAAGAGGGAAATCCTCAAAGGAGCCTACGTCAACACTTGACTATCATGCCTGCCCTTTCCACTTTTTATTTCCGTTATTAACATTGATTCTATCAGGTCTGGGCAGGCTCTCTTATATAGGGACAGGGGACAGTCATCCGTCTTGCATAATCTTAATGCTGTCCCCCTCTCTACTTTTTACTAATCATTAATAGCTCTTTAGACAATGAAGAAAGAAGAAGAAAGAATGGCATCTGGAGCATGGAAGCTCAATGCACAATTGTTGGATACCCTCAAGGCATCTGACTTGCTGAAGACTACAGAAGTCAACCCTGTTAGTATATTGTCTGCTGTAGGTGAATTTACAGCCACTGTATTAGAGGCTATGCAAAATAGCATCAAAGGTGGGCCTGACATATATGAGTACTATAGGAACAGAGTACTTCCTGCCCATTATGAGAGTGTGAAGCAGGCTAGCATGGAACTGGATAAGGAAAGGGAGGCCTCATGAGATACCTTGACAAATATCCCTCTTGTATAGGCTGTCCTGTCAGTAAGTACTGTGGGACTGCTGTCAGTTCAATAAGGCTATGCAACTCCTATGAAGAGAATGGTAACCCTAAAGAGAATGCACATGACAATAAATGAAGCTACAAGGCTGGTGCATGGATACTATAGTCCCACCATGCCTGACAGACATTCTATGATGGCCCAGTACAACATGTACTTGATGGGCAGATATGTTTGTATTAAAAGTAAGTTACAGAAACTACTGAAATGATACAGAAGAGATACCAGTACCTCTCTGACCAAGGCACTGTCTGGACGGATTGGTACAACTACAATGAGGATGACAGTCTCTTAGAGGCCCTCAAGAAGAATGAGAAATACCAGTTGATGCACCCTAAGTTACTTAATGAATTCAGAAGAGTATGATTACATTGGACAACAGCACCTCTAAGGACTTCCTCAATAGGGAGCAGGTGCAGAGATTGATTGATGCTGGGGTGGACATGTCCGATGCAAGATATATCATTGCAAAGGACAAGCTCTCCAAGTATGACCCTGAGCCTGACTTGACTGACTATGTATGGTACAAGGAGACCACTGCTGAAGTGTATGATGTATGTCCTACATACTCATACTCAGAGTTAATAAACAAATTACAGTCACTCTCTATAGAGGAACTGGCTGATATAATAGTGAAGAGACATGAAAGCAGGTGATAAAGTCATTATCAATCCTTATATAAAGATTGGTACATGGAATTCAAGGCATACTTGTACCTTCAATGACAGCATGTATAAGCCAGGGGTGTTCACATTACCCGAGCCTACTCCCTCTGATGGTACTTTCCTTATAGGTAAATACTATTATGATGAGAAGTGGCTTCTTCCTATTCCTCTATTTCAAGTAGGTGATACTGTAAGAGTCAGGGAGGGTTTGGATAGTGATGGTGGTTATCCCTATGGTGTTGCCTCTGATATGGAAGACATGGCTGGTAGGGAGTTTACCATCAAAAGTGTGAAAGTAGGAGATAGAAAAGTAATAGAAAAACTAGGAGATGATGGGTGCTTGTATAGACTTGAGGAAGATGAACAGTCCTTCAGTTGGTCATCACCCATGTTCGACTTAAGTCAATATTTAACAATTAAAGCTTTAAAACATGAAAGTAGATTACAAGACAAAGAAGCTCCTTTCGGAGGAGCAAGTGGCAAAATCACAAGT